>NXNQ01000004.1_pt1 | contig 115442 bp, 100 predicted proteins | sample 2041051 | NCBI WGS metagenome assembly NXNQ01 (sample SAMN07660620, study PRJNA407663) | chicken gut metagenome | isolation source: caecum content untreated animal with the unique ID 563 | host: Gallus gallus domesticus | place: Czech Republic: Brno | collected 2016
GCCCCGCCTCGTTCATGCCGTCGGCGATGCCGATGTCGTAGCCGGCCGCGGAGAGCGAGCCGTACTTCGAGGTCCAGCGAACGGTGTCGTCGGTCAGCGCACCGCGGCGGACCGCGCCGCGCGGGAAAAGATAGAGGTTGGTGAGCGGGTCTTCGCGCCAGTCCATCGTGCGCCCCGTGGCGACCATGCCGCCGGGACCGACATAGACGGCGCGCGTGCAGGCATCGGCGCCGGACCGGAGCGAAAGGGCGAATGCGACGGCGCAGAGCGCCGCAAGGAGATGTGTTTTCATGGCCAAAAGTGTTTTTCGGTCCGAACGCTGCAAATCCGATGCAAAAGTGAACGGAACGGCCCTGCGGCAACGAACGGAAGTCCCCCGGCGGACCGGAAATGCGGGGAAAGGACGGCCGTAAATTTGGCGGTGCGCGCGGATTGCACTACCTTTGCGCAGACACCGCCGCGCCGCCCGGGGGCGAAGCGTCCGGCGCGCACCGAAAAAACACCCGCACGATGAAAATCTCGAAAGCCGAATTCCGATGCAGTTCCGAACGCATCTCGCAGGTCCCGAAGGACGGGCTGCGCGACATCGCCTTCATCGGGCGCAGCAACGTCGGCAAATCGTCGCTCATCAACATGCTCACCGGCCGCCCGGGGCTGGCCAAAGTCTCGGGAACACCCGGCAAGACGCGGCTCATCAACCACTTCCGCATCGACAACGCATGGTATCTGGTGGACCTGCCCGGCTACGGCTACGCCCGCACGTCGAAGACCGTGCGCGACGGGTTCTCGACGCTCATCACCGACTACGTGCTCCGCTGCGGGAAGATGCACTTCCTGTTCGTGCTGGCGGACATCCGCCTCGAGCCCCAGCGCATCGACCTCCGGTTCATCGACATGCTGGGCGAACACGGCGTACCGTTCGGCATCGTTTTCACCAAAGCCGACAAGCTCTCGAAGACCCAGTGCGAAAAGAGCGTGGAACGCTACCGGAAACGGCTTTCGGAGACATGGGAGGAGCTGCCGCCGATGTTCGTCTCGTCGTCCGAACACGGCACGGGACGCGAGGAAATCCTCGATTTCATCGGCGAATGCCTGAAAGTTTAACCGAATGTTGAAAAAACGCGGCCCCGAGGGGCCGTTTTCTCGGCGCATTGCCTTATATTTGCAACGTCAAACAACCCATCGCACAAATGGCTATCCACAAAATCAAGATCTTTTCGGGCCGCGGTTCGGAATACCTGGCCCAGAAAATCGCCGCGAGCTTCGGCACGACCCTCGGACAATCGGAGGTGCTGCGTTTCAGCGACGGCGAGTTCCAGCCCTCCTACAACGAGTCGATCCGCGGCTGCACGGTCTTCATCATCCAATCGACCTTCCCGCCCTCGGACAACCTCATGGAGCTGCTGATGATGATCGACGCCGCACGCCGCGCCTCGGCCTACAAGGTCGTGGCCGTGATGCCCTACTTCGGCTGGGCGCGCCAGGACCGCAAGGACCGGCCCCGCGTGCCGATCGGCGCCAAGCTGGTGGCCAACCTGCTCATGGCCGCGGGCGTGGACCGCATCATGACGATGGACCTGCACGCCGACCAGATACAGGGTTTCTTCGACATTCCGGTGGACGCCCTCTACGCCAGCGGCATCTTCGTCCCCTATATCGAGAGCCTGCGGATCGAGGACCTCTCGATCGCCGCGCCCGACATGGGCGGCGCCAAGCGTGCGAACACCTATGCCAAACACCTCGGCGCACCGATCATCATTTCGCACAAGGAGCGCGCCAAGGCCAATGTCGTGGGCAAGATGACCGCCATCGGCGACGTCGAAGGCCGCAACGTGCTGATCGTGGACGACATGATCGACACGGCCGGCACGATCTGCATGGCCGCCGACATGCTCATGGCCCGCGGGGCGAAGAGCGTCCGCGCCGCCATCACCCACCCCGTGCTGTCGGGCCCGGCCTACGAGCGCATCAACGACAGCGCGCTGGAGGAGGTGATCGTGACGGACACCATCCCGCTCAACCCCGACAAGGACCTGCACAAGTTCACGGTGCTGTCGGTGGCCGACATCTTCGCCGACGTCATCGAACGGGTGCACAACTACAAGGAGATCTCGTCGATTTTCTTCAAATAGGCTCTCCGACGGAGAGAGGCAGAGAAAGGGCGCTTCGGTTGTGCGAAGCGCCCTTTCTGTCATTTCACGGACGGCAATGCCGGAAGATCCGGCGCCGGGATGCGGTCACCTGAGCGGCGAATCCGGCTCGCGGGCCATCACCATGTAGAACATGCGGTCGAGGAACGCCGGAGCGAACTTCTTGACGAAATGCGTGGCGCGCCCCTCGGCCTCCATCAGGCAGAGCCGCTTGCGGCGCAGAATGCCCCGCTCCACGATACGGGCCACCTCGACGGGACTCATCATCTTCGACTCGTCGCGCGGCGTCTCGCCCTGCTGCGACCCGTCGGCCGTGAGGGCCGAGAAGCGGACGTTCGAAGCCGTGAAGCCCGGACAGGCGATCATCACGTGCAGCCCCTTGCGGAGATTCTCGATGCGGAGCGTCTCCAGGAAGCCCGTCATGGCGTACTTCGAGGCCGAATAGCCCGTGCGGCCGGGCAGGCCGTGCAGGCCGGCCACCGAGGAGACCCCGACGATCGACCCCTTCGCACGCTGCAGGTACGGCAGCGCGTACTTGCAGCAGTTCACCGTGCCCCAGAAATTGACGTCCATCAGACGGTGCAGCACCTCCAGCTCCACGTCGTCGAAGAGCGCGCGCATCGAAATGCCCGCATTGCAGACGAGTACGTCCACCCCGCCGAACTCCCGCACGGCGGTGTCGATCAGCCCGCGACACTCCTCCGGCCGCGTGACGTCCACGCCGCAGTAGGCGGCCTGCCCGCCGTGGCGGCGGATTTCGCCCGCGAGGAGCTGCAACTTCTGCACGCTGCGCGCGCCGAGCACGACCTTCGCGCCCCGGGCGGCGTATTCGCGGGCCATCGCCTCGCCGATCCCCGACGAAGCGCCCGTAATGACGATAACCTTATCCTTGAGTGTTTTCATAGTGTCTTATGTTTTTCCCTCCGCGGCCGGAACGTCACTCGGTTCCGATCTCCACCCGGAGCGTGTCGTAGGCCATGTGCACGTGCGGCGGAAGCGTCGCTTCGGTGGCGGCCTGCCGTCCGATGTCGTGCGACATGTGCGTCAGGTACGCCTCGCGCGGAGCGACACGGCGGATCAGCTCCAGCGCCTCCTCCACGTTGAAATGCGAGTAGTGCGGCTCGAAGCGCAGCGCATTGACCACCAGCACCTCCACGCCGAGCAGCTTCTCCTCCTCGGCCCGCCCGATCGTCTTGAAATCGGTCAGGTAGGCCAGCGGACCGATACGGTAGCCCGTCACGGCGAAGCGGTCGGAGTGATGCCCCGAGACGGGCGTGACACCGACGCCCCGGACCTCGAACGGCCGCGAAACGTCGATCTCGTGCAGCTCGATCTCCGGCACGCCGCGGTACTTGTCCTGCGCGAAGGCGTAATCGAAATCCTTGCGCACGCAGGCCGCGGTGCGCGGTGCGGCGTAAAGATCGACCTTGCGGACCGTCGGGGGATAATCGACGAAATTGAAGGCGCGCACGTCGTCCAGTCCGCCGATATGGTCCTTGTGCTCGTGCGTGAGCAGGATGGCATCGAGACGCCGCACCCCCGTGCGGAGCATCTGGTAGCGGAAATCCGGCCCGGCGTCGATCACCAGCCGGACCCCGCGCGTCTCGACCATCGCCGAGGTGCGCAGCCGCCGGTCGCGGCGGTCGGGCGACGTGCAGACGCCGCAGCGGCAGCCGATGACGGGCACGCCCTGCGACGTGCCGGTTCCCAGAAAGGTGAGTTTCATCCGATCGCGGTTTTCATCGTCGCAAATATACGAAATAAAACGCAAGCGCGGCGCACCGTCCGGAGGCTTTCCGGGAAAATCCGCCGCACCGCATCCCGCGCCGCCGGACGGAACGCCCCCGCCGCACGACACACCCACGACCCCGCATTCCGCCCGCGCGTCTCACTCCCCGCCCGCGAGGCAGGCGACGATCGCCCGGTTGGCCCGGTCGATCACCGAACTCTCCAGACAGTCGAGGTAGATGCGCGTCGTGTGTTCGGAGGTGTGGCCCAGTCCCGCGCTGATGACGGGCAGCGGGACCTCGTGATTCCGCGCGGCGGTGGCCCAGCTGTGGCGCGAGGTGTAGGAGGAGAGCCCCGTCTCCAGTCCCACCAACGCGGCGAGCCGCTTGAGCTGGCGGTTGTAGTAGTTCAGGGCCACCTGATACTGGCGGTAGGCGCTGCCGAACTCCCCGGACTTCAGCACCGGAAAGACGTAGGGCGAGCCGGGCGCACGGCCGGCATAGCGCGCCACGATGGCCTGCATACACGGCTCGAGACGCACGCTCAGCGGCTGGCCGGTCTTGTGACGGACGTAGTGCACCACCCCGTCGCGGATGTCCTGCCGCCGCAGAAACGCCATGTCCACGAACGCCATGCCCCGGGCGCAGTAGCTGAAGACGAAAAGATCGCGGGCCAGCGCGAGCGGCGCCGACCCGCGCAGATCGAGCCGGCTCAAACGTCCGATGATCCGCTCATCGACGGCCCGCTTGCGCGTGCGGTCTATCCCCGTATAGACGTTTCCGAAAGGATGGGTCTGCGCGACGAGCCGTTCGCCGACCGCCCGGTTATAGACCGAACGCAGCACGCGCATATAGAACGAGACGGTGTTGCGCACCACGCCCCGCCGCCGGAGCCACTCTCCGTACTCCTCCACGAAACGGCTGTCGAACCGGTGCATCGGAAAGGGTTTCCCGGCCAGAAAGGCGTTCAGGCTGTTCCACGTCCGCAGGTAGTTGCGCGCCGTGCCGAGCCGGCCGCTCTCGGTGAGCCGCTCGATCTGCCGCCGCAGGTAGTCCGGAAAGGAGATGCGCCTTCCGGACGGGCCGCCGACCTCCGGCCGGCGGCTTTCGATTCGCTTTGTTTTCATACGCTTTCGATTATTGCATCGAAAGGTCGCAATTATATCCCGTTCGGACCGCATCCGTCCCGGCGGGACGGAAAGGAGGACGGAACGGCCGGAGAAAAGCGAAAGCAGGAAGGTAAGGACTATTCGTAGCGTGCGCGGTAGGCGTCCACGAGCCGCAGTCCCTCGGCCGTCGAGATACCGCGGAAAAAGGTGCTGACGATCTGCACGAAGGCCTTCCGTTCGGAGATGCCCTCGGGCAGCAGCAGATCGCGGCGCGAGACGAGCGCGGAAGCCGTGTAGTAGAGCACCGAGATCGCCAGGTCGATGTTTATGCTGCCGATGAAAAGCCCGTCGGCGATCCCCTGCCGGAGCATCGCACGCAGCTCCTCGCGGTTCCGGACGGAGCCTTCGCGCATGAGCTTGTCGTGCACGGCGGGATAAAGCCTCTTCAGACTGTCCATCAGCCGGCCGGTCTCCTCCGACCGGTCCATGACGTCGCCCAGCACCATGAACAACTGTTCGAGCACATTGCCCGCCCCGGCGCTCAGCTCGGCCCAGCGCCGGCGCGAATCGTCGAAATAACGGACCATCGCCTGATAGAGCAGCCCCTCCTTGTCGCCGAAGAGTTCGTACAGCGAACGTTTCGAAACACCCAACTGCTGCGCAACGTCGTCCATGCGCACCGCCCGGATACCATGCGAGACGAACATGCGCATGGTCCGTTCCACGATGCAATCTTTGGGAGTCATGACCGATGAGTCGCTTTGGTTCAAACAAATATACGCAAAATATGCGCAAAAACCGTGAAACGGAGCAAGTTTTTGCGTCCGGACCGCCACCTTATCCGCAAAAACGGAAAAAGAGAGCCGAAAAAGGGCCGAAAGACCCCGCAGGAGACCCCGGGAAAGAAAATCCGGGAAGACGGCATCCGAAAGAAGAACGCGGAAAAGCGATTTCGGGAAAGAGCCTGCAGGAGGTATTTCCACAAAATGCCCGGTCCGGCGTTGGGAGGTTCGCCGGAATTCCGTATCTTTGCGCCGAACGACGAACCTGTTCATGCGCGGATACGGACGAAATATAGGTGCGGCGCTGCTTCTGACCCTCTTCGCGGGGTACTGGAGCTGCATCACGCTGTTCCCCCACGCGCACGACGTGAACGGTCACGTCATCGTCCACTCGCACCCCTTCTCGGGCTCGTCGAACGGCACGGCGCAGACGCATACGCCCCAACAGTTCCAACTCATCGCGCACCTGTCGCTGCTGGTGATGACGGCGGCATGGAGCCTGACGTTCGCCCTGCGCCTGTCGGGCGTCCGCTTCGTCTATCCGGAACGGGAACCGGTCAGCCGGCCGCGGCTCCCGCTCCGCACGTTCGGGCTGCGCGCACCTCCCGCGCACTGACATACGCTCCTCCGGCCGATGCCGCCGGAGAAGGTTCCCCGGGCCATGCCCGCCGGGCGCCGTATCCTGTCAGTATCATCCGAAAAACAGAATCCAATGCGAAAATACATATTGGGGGCATTCGGTATGCTCCTCGCCGCCGTGGCGCATCCTGCCACGGAACAGACCGCCGTCGCCGGGAAGCGAAACGGCGCACACGTCTCGGGCACCGTCACGGACGCCCGGACCGGCACGGGCCTCGCCTACGCGACGCTGGCCGTCAAAGGAACCACCGTCGGCATCGCCGCCGACGCCTCGGGACGCTTCACCCTGAACAACCTGCCCACGGGACGACTCACGCTCATCGCGGCCGCGGTAGGCTACAAATCCGCGGAACAGGAGCTTCGCCTCGAAGCCGGAGAAACGGTCCGGGCCGACTTCGCCCTGGAGGAGGAGGCGCTTGCCGTCGAGGAGATCGTCGTCTCGGCCAGCCGCACGGAGACCAACAAAAAATACTCGCCGACGATCGTTTCGGTGGCCTCCGGAAAACTTTTCGAAGCCACCGCCTCGTGCAACCTGGCCGAAACGATGAATTTCCAGTCGGGACTGCGCGTCGAAAACAACTGCGGCAACTGCGGCACGACACAACTGCGCATCAACGGCCTCGAAGGCCAATACTCGCAGGTGCTGCTCGACAGCCGCCCGATCTTCAGCTCCCTGGCTGCCATGTACGGTTTGGAACAGCTTCCCGTCTCGATGATCGAACGCGTGGAAGTGATCCGCGGAGGAGGCTCCGCGCTCTTCGGGGCCAACGCCATCGGCGGCGTGGTGAACATCATCACCAAGGAGCCGCAGCGCAACTCCCTCGCACTGTCGAACACGACGAATCTGCTCGAGGGCGGCGCGGCCGACTTCAACACGGCGCTCAACGGGTCGTTCGTCTCGGACGACTACCGCGCGGGGGTTTACCTCTTCGGTATGGTCCGCGACAGGGACTCCTACGACCGCAACGGCGACGGATTCTCGGACATCCCGGCACTCAACACCGAAACGGCGGGATTCCGCGCCTACTACAAACTATCGCCCTACATGCGTCTGACGGCCGAATACCACCATATCCACGAGTTCCGCCGCGGAGGAAACGCACTGAACCGTCCGCCCCACATGGCCGACATAGCCGAGCAGCTCGACCACAAAATCGACGGCGGAGGCGTGAAGTTCGACTATTTCAGTCCGAACGGCCGTCACCGGGCGGGTGTCTATGCCTCGGCCCAGGGCATAGACCGCGACAGCTACTTCGGCACCGGACGGAATCCCGACGCTTACGGGGCCACGAGCGACGGAACACTCGTGGCGGGAGCGCAATACACCTACACGTTCGAAAAACTGCTGTTCCTTCCCTCGGAACTCACCGCGGGCGTCGAATACAACCGGAACTCCCTGCACGACGAATACCTCGGGCTGAACCGCGACCTGCGGCAGACGAGCCGCAGCACCGGGGTCTTTTTCCAGAACGAGTGGCGGAGCGAAAAACTCAATCTGCTCGTCGGAGGCCGTGTGGACAAGCACAACATGATGCAGAAGGCCGTCTTCTCGCCACGCATCAACCTGCGTTACAGCCCCACGGAGCGGCTCGGGCTCCGGCTCAGCTACGCGAGCGGCTACCGCGCGCCGCAGGCTTACAACGAGGACCTGCACATCGACGCACTGGACAGCAAGGTGTCGGTCATCCGTCTCGCCCCCGACCTCAGACCCGAATATTCGCACAGCGTGAGCGCTTCGGCCGACCTGTACCGTACGTTCGGGCGCATCCGGACCAACCTGCTCGTCGAAGGATTCTACACCATGCTCGACGACGTATTCACGCTCGAGAAAATCGGCGAAGACGACCAGGGCAACATCATAAAGGAGCGCCGCAACGCCTCGGGAGCCACCGTGGCAGGCATCGGCGCGGAGTTCAAGGCCGGCATCCCGGGCCTATTCGAAATACAGATGGGATACACCTTCCAGCGCAGCCGCTACGACGAACCCGAGAGGTGGTCGGACGACGTGACGCCCCAGCGGCGCATGTTCCGCTCGCCCGACCACTACGGTTTCCTGACGGCCGACTGCGCCATCACGCGTTCGCTTTCGGCTTCGCTCTTCGGGAACTTCACCGGACGGATGCTCGTACAGCACAACGCAGGCGTCGTCGAACACGACGAGGAGCGGCTCACCCCTGCCTTCTGGGACATGGGAATGAGGCTCTCGTACACCTTCCGTCTGACGAAGCAACTGCGGCTGGAGCTGAACGCAGGCGTGAAGAACCTCTTCGACAGCTACCAGAGAGACCTCGACTTCGGACCGAGCAAGGACTCCGCATATATCTACGGACCCTCGCTGCCGCGGACCTATTTCGTGGGTGCGAAGTTCGCCCTGTGACACGCGCGGAGAGAAGGCCCAGGCACGGCAGCTCCCCGCAACGGCGCGCACCGCAGCCCCTGCCCCAAGACGATTCACCCCTGCCGCGACCGCTGCGGCAGGGGTGAATTCCGTTCGGGGCGTCCGGAGACGCTCCCGTATCCGTCGGGGACGGACCGTCAGGCGGCCGTCGCGTTTTCGAGTTTCTTCATGATCGAGAAGATGAACAGCGCCGAGAGCAGGCAGAGCACGATCAGCACGCTCCACACCATCCAGAGCGCCATGCCGCTGCCCCAGAGGTAGCCGATGAGCGACGTGGCGTAGTTGCCGACGGCCGTGGCGGCGAACCAGCAGCCCATCATCATGCCCTTGTACTTGGGAGGCGCCACCTTCGAGACGAACGAAATGCCCATCGGCGAGAGGAGCAGCTCGGCGAACGTCAGCACGAGGTAGGTCGAGATCAGCCAGTTCTGCGACACGAAGGTATCGCTGGCACCGACGGCCTTGACCTCGGCGGGCGACATGAGGCCCATCGACCCGACGGTGAGGATCAGGAAGCCCGCGGCGGCGATGATCATGCCCATTCCGATCTTGCGCGGAGCCGACGGCTCCTTGCCCTTGCGGGCCAGCGAGGAGAAGAGCGCCACCGACAGCGGCGTGAGGGCCACGACATAGAAGGGATTGAACTGCTGGAACACCTGCGGAAGGATGTGCACCGGATCGGGCGTGACGGTCCAGCGGTAGTAGAGCGCCCCGAGAGCCGCGACGACGGCCGCAGCGCCGATGAGCTTGCCGCGGCCCTTCTCGGCCTGGAAGAAGCCCACCAGTCCGTAGATGCCCACGAGCACCAGCACGAGGTTCAGGATGTCGAATGACATGCGCGTGAGGCCCGTCGCCTCGGAGGTCGTATAGTCGCGGGCGAAGAAGGTCATCGTCGAGCCGTTCTGGTGGAAGGCCATCCAGAAGAAGATCACCACGGCGAAGACGAGCATGAGGGCCGTGATGCGCGACTTGGTCTGCGCGGGCGTCAGCTCGACCTGCGCGGCGGCGCCCGAAGCGGCCTGCTGCTTGGCCGTCACGTCGGCGTGCCGGAAGGTCTTGCGGAAGGCGACGTAGATCACATAGGAGACGATCAGCGAGACGCACGCCACGGCGAAGCCCATGTTATAGGCCGACGAGAGTTTCTCGATGTAGTGCGACGCGAAGCTCCCCAGATCGGAGACGTCGCCGCCGACCGATACGGCCAGCCGCTGCAACTCGGCCAACGGCTCGGCGGGCATCGAAGCCCCTTCGGCAAGGTACTGGTGCGCGAGGGCCGGAATCTGGCCGTTGTACGTCAGTCCGTCCTGCGCGAGGAAGTGGTTCGTGATCCACGTGGCCATCGACGGGGCGAACATGGCACCGATGTTGATGGCCATATAGAATATGGAGAAGGCGCTGTCGCGCTTGGCCGAATAGGCCGGATCGTCGTACAGATTGCCCACCATCACCTGCAGGTTGCCCTTGAAAAGGCCCGTGCCGCAGGCGATCAGCGTCAGTGCCAGGAACATGAGCGCCTGCGCCGCGAAGCCCGTACCGGTGGGTATCGAAAGCAGCGCGTAGCCGCCGAACATGACGATGATGCCGAGCGTCACCATCCGGCCGAAGCCGAACCGGTCGGCCAGGATGCCGCCGAAGAAGGGCATGAAATAGACGGCGGCCAGGAAGATGCCGTAAATCTGGGTGGTCACGGCCTCCGTGTAGCCGAATTTCGCCTGCAGGAACAGGGTGAAGATCGCAAGCATGGTATAGTAGCCGAAACGCTCGCCCGTGTTGGCCAGCGAAAGGGCGTACAAACCTTTGGGTTGTCCTTTGAACATAATCGCTTCAGGGGTTTAATAAAGTTCGGAGACAAAGATAGAAAAATTTTTCATATATTTGTATGAAACCGCAAGTTCTATGGGAAAAAACTCCGACCTGCTGCCGATCGTCCTCCGCGACGAATGGCTCCGTCCCGCGGCCGCGGCGATCGCCCGCCGCCACGGACGTTACCTCGACAAACTCGCGGCCGTCGAACGCGCCGCGGGGTCGATCGTCGATTACGCCAACGGCTACCGTTATTTCGGCTGGCAATGGGATGCCGGACTGGAGGGGTGGTGGCTCCGCGAATGGCTGCCCGGTGCGGCGGACGTCTATGTGTTCGGGGACTTCAACGGCTGGCAGCGCACCGAAATCAGGATGCACCGCGACCCGGCGGGGGTCTGGAGCGCCTTCTTCCCCGCGGCGATGTACCGCGACCGGCTGCTCCACGGCTCGCTCTACAAGCTCCACGTCCACGGCAACAACGGCTGGCGGGACCGCATCCCGGCCTACGCCCGGCGCGTGGTGCAGGACGAGCAGACGAAGGATTTCGCGGCGCAGTTCTGGGAGCCGGACGCCCCCTTCGACTGGCGCGGCGATGCGTTCGAGGCCCCGGCGGCAGGCAGCCTGCTGATCTACGAGGCCCACGTGGGCATGGCGCAGGAGCGCGAGGGAGTGGGGACCTACCGCGAATTCACCGAAAGAATCCTCCCGGTCATCAAACGCGGCGGCTACAACGCCGTGCAGCTCATGGCCATCGCCGAGCACCCCTACTACGGGTCGTTCGGCTACCACGTTTCGAGTTTCTTCGCCCCCTCGTCGCGCTTCGGCACGCCCGAGGAGCTGAAAGAGCTGGTGCGCCGGGCGCACGAGCTGGGACTGGCCGTCATCATGGACCTCGTGCACGCCCACTACGTGAAGAACCTCAACGAGGGGATCAACGAGCTGGACGGCACGGACCACCTCTACTCGCCCCCGGGCGAGGCGGGCGACCAGCCCTACTGGGATTCGAAACTCTTCGACTACGGCAAGGGCGAAGTGCAGCACTTCCTGCTCTCGAACGTCAAATACTGGCTCGACGAGTTCCACTTCGACGGCTTCCGCTTCGACGGGGTGACGTCGATGCTCTACCGCCACCACGGCTATATCGACTTCGACTGCCGCGACCGCTACTTCGACGAGGGGGTGAACGAGGACGCCGTGGACTACCTGACGCTGGCCAACCGCCTCGTCCACGACTTCCGCCCCGCGGCCGTGACGATCGCCGAGGACGTGAGCGGCATGCCGGGCATGTGCATCCCCATCGACGACGGCGGCATCGGGTTCGACTACCGGCTGGGCATGGCCATTCCCGACTACTGGATCAAACAGCTCAAGGAGGTTCCCGACGAGGAGTGGAACATATGGGAGATGTGGTCGGTGATGACCAACCGCCTGCCGGGAGTGAAGACCGTGGCCTACGCCGAGTCGCACGACCAGGCGCTGGTGGGCGACAAGACGCTGGCGTTCCGCCTGATGGACAAGGAGATGTACGACCGCATGGACCGCGCGTCGGAGAGTCTCGTGATCGACCGCGGCATGGCCCTGCACAAGATGATCCGCCTGATGACGATCGCCGCGGGAGGCGACGCCTACCTCAACTTCATGGGCAACGAGTTCGGCCACCCCGAATGGATCGACTTCCCGCGCGAAGGCAACGGCTGGAGCTACGCCCACGCCCGGCGGCAGTGGTCGCTCTCCCGCAACGGATTCCTGCGCTACTCGTGGCTCGGGGATTTCGACCGGGCGATGATCCGGCTCGTCAAAAAATACCGGGTGCTGGCCGACGGCTACCCCTACAACCTGCTCATGGACGAGCGGAACAAGACGATGGTCTTCTCGCACGGCCGGCTGCTGTTCGTCTTCAACTGGCACCCCACGGCGTCGATCCCCGACTACGAACTGCCCGTCGGGGCCCCGGGCAAATACGTTCCGGTGCTCTCGACCGACGAACGGCGGTTCGGCGGTCAGGAGCGGCAGTCGATGCAGGTCGAGCACTTCTCCTTCCCGGTGCGGGGCGACGACGGACAGGACCACCCCCGCATCCGCATCTACAACACCTCGCGCACGGCGACGGTCTACCTACGGCGGCGGTAGCCCGGGGCGGATTCACGGTTCGGAGCGGTTCGCGGGCCGGCGTGCACTCCGGGTTCCGACAGTCCCGGCCGCGCACGACCGCAAGGCGCAGAAACGGATCGGAAAAAAATCCGGGCAGAACGCATTCCGGTCCGGCGATCCGGCGTTATCTTTGCCGGACAACCGGAAAGACGATGGACAGAGAAAAAAATACGGACGGAACAAGCGCCGCTCCGGAGACAACGGACGGAAAAATGCCCGGAAGGATATTTTCCGGAGATGCCGCCAGGACCGGAGGGAATGCGGCCGGGGAGGAGTTCGAAGAGCTTTTCGCCCGGCTGGCCCGCTCGGAGTTCCGCAGCCGGTTCCGTCTCGGACCTGCGGAGGCGGCCTATGCCGAACGCAAAGGCGCGGAGACGCTGCGCCGCCATGCGGAAGACTTCGTGCGCACACGCCTCGCCCCGGCCGTCATCCCCAACGACGGCCGGCAGACGCCCATGCGGGGACACCCCGTGTTCATCGCCCAGCACGCCACGGCCTGCTGCTGCCGCAAATGTCTCGAGAAATGGCATCGCATCCCGGCGGGCCGGGAACTGAGCGCCGCGGAGCAGCGGTACGTCGTCGCGGTGCTGATGGCCTGGATCGGACGGCAGCCGCTCCGGCAGGCCGGGACGAACCGCCCCGTCCGATAGCGAGATGCCGCACGATATGCCTCAACGGAAGATCATACACGTGGACATGGACGCCTTCTACGCCTCCGTCGAGCAGCGCGACAACCCCGCCCTGCGGGGACGTCCGATCGCCGTGGGACACGACGGTCCGCGGGGCGTGGTCTCCACGGCCAGCTACGAGGCGCGCCCCTTCGGCGTGCATTCGGCCCTCCCCTCCGTCACGGCGCGGCGGCTCTGTCCGCAACTGATCTTCGTGCCGCCCCGCTTCGAAATCTACAAGGCCGTCTCGCAGCAGATCCGGGCCGTATTCCGCGAATACACCGAGCTGGTGGAGCCGCTGTCGCTCGACGAAGCGTTTCTGGACGTCTCGCACCTGCGCTCGGCGACGCTCGCCGCGCGCGAGATCAAGGTCCGCATCCGCCGCGAAACGGGTCTCACGGCCTCGGCGGGCGTCTCCGTGAACAAGATGCTGGCGAAAATCGCCTCGGACTACCACAAACCCGACGGGCTGTTCACCATCGCCCCGGAGCAGGTCTCCGGATTCGTCGCCGGACTGCCCGTAGAACGCTTCTTCGGCATCGGCGAAGTCACGGCCCGGAAGATGCACGCCCTCGGCATCCGCACGGGAGCCGATCTCGGGCTGTGGGACGAAGCGGCCCTCGTGCACCACTTCGGCAAGGCCGGGCACGCCTACTACGGCTACGCCCGGGGCATCGACGACCGCGCGGTGACACCCAACCGCATCCGCAAGTCGCTCGGCGCGGAGACGACCCTCCCGGAAGACACCGACGACCGGAAGCGGTTGATGCTGGAGCTGGAGGGCATCCGCGAAGAGGTCTGGAACCGGCTCCAGCGGCACGAGTTCCGGGGCAAGACCGTCGTGCTGAAACTCAAATACGCCGACTTCCGGCAGATCACCCGCTCGAAGACGCTCCCGGCGGCCGTCGAGTCCGCCGACACGCTGTGCCGCGTCGCGGAGGAGCTGCTCGCAGCCGTGGATCTCCGCGGACGCAGAGTCCGCCTCATCGGCCTCACGGTGGGCAATTCGCCGGAGGCATGCGCCGACTGCGTACAGTTGCGATTCGACTTCGGAGAGTGACAGAAAGAGAAAGGTCTTCCGCCGGGAAGCAACCGGGCCCCCCGGGAAACGGCCGGAATCCGAAACCGTCCCTGCCGGACATCCCGTCAGAAAACGGCATCGGGCCCTGCCGCGATAGTGCGGCAGGGCCCGATGCGCGAAATCCTTTCGCCCTGAGCAGCGGTCCGCCAGATCAGCGGTCCGTAGGCACGGCAGCGGAACCGGACGCACCGGAAGGAACAGGTATGGATGCGGACGCCGGGACGGAACCGGACGAGCCGCCGGGCGCCGAAGCCGGCGCGGATACGGCGGACGATACGGAACGGGGCACTGCGTCCGGAGCGGAATGCGGCGCAGGCTCCGGCGCGGGATACTCCGAACAGCGGTCGCCGCAGACGCTCTGCGCCACGCGCACCAGGTCGATGAACTCGCGGCGGTAGCCCTCCGGATCGTTTCCCAGTCCGAGCTGCGCCAGACAGATCACCTTGTCCCACGTCGCCCCGCCCCGGAAATCGGAGAGGCGGAGCAGTTGTCCGTACATGGCCACGGCCGCCGCGAAGGCGAAGTCGCCCGTCAGACGCTCCCGCCCGTCATCGACCAGTTCGGCCTGCATCAGGCGGCTGCGGCGCTCGCCGGGGAGCTTGTAGCGGACCTTCACGGCCAGCGTCTCGGACGAGGGAATCGTCACCACGGGCACGCCCCGACGTCCCTGATAGCGCAGGGCGTCCACCGTGCCGGCCGGATGCTCCTCGACGCCGACGGGAATCAGCTCGTAGAGCGCCGTGACGCAATGCCCGGCACCGATCTCGCCCGCATCCCTGCGGTCGTCGTTGAAATCCTCGCTCTCCAGCAGGCGGCTCTCGTACCCCACCAGCCGGTAGGAGGCGACCAGCGCCGGATTGAACTCCACCTGCATCTTGACATCGTGCGCCACGGCCCACGCCGTCGCGCCGAACTCGCGGAAAAGCACCTTCGCCGCCTCGCGCATGTCATCGACATAGGCGTAGTTGCCGTCGCCCCGCTCGGCCATGAGCTGCATCTTCCGGTCCTTGTAGTTGCCCATGCCGTAGCCGAGCACCGAAAGCCGCACGCCCGACTGTTTGCGCTGCCGTTCGATGAGCGCCCCCATCTCGTCGTCGGACGAAGGCCCCACGTTGAAGTCGCCGTCCGAACAGAGGACGATGCGGTTGTTGCCGCCGGGGATGAAGCACCGCCCGGCCACCTCGTAGGCGCACTCCAGCCCGGCGCCACCCGCCGTCGAGCCGGAGGCCGTCAGACCGTCGATCACATCCTTGATGCGCCGCCGCTCGCTGCCCGGCACGTTCTCCGACACCACCCGCACCCCGTCGGCATAGGTCACCACCGAAACGCGGTCCCCGGGCCGCAGGTTGTCCGTGAGCATCTTCATCGAAGCCTGCACCAGCGGCAGCCGGCCGGTCATCGAGCCGGAAACGTCTATGAGGTAGATGAAATTCGAAGGCGGAATCTCCGCGGCCGGAATCTCGCGGGCACGCAGCCCGATGCGGACCAGCCGGTGCGACGGCTCCCACGGACACGGCCCCGCATCGACGACGAGCGACAGCGGATCCTCCCCCTCGGGAGCGGGATAGTCGTAGGAAAAGTAGTTCAGCAGCTCCTCGATGCGCACGGCATCCGGCTCGGGATGGCGTCCCGAGGCGAGCTTGCGGCGGCAGACGGCATAGGAGGCGCCGTCGGCTTCGAGCGAGAAGGTCGAAAGCGGTTCCTGCAGGGCGGAGCGGAAGCGGTTCTCCTCGTAGTGCGCGTACTCCTCCCTGCCGGGCTGCACGAACGGCAGGGCCGCCGATCCCGCGCGACGACGGGAGAGCCCCGCGACCGGTCCGGCGGCGTCCTGCATGCCGGACACCTCCACGACGCACTCTTCAAACACCACCTCGGCGGCCGCTTCCAGCACGACGTCGATCCGCGTGCGGCGGCCTACCGGCTCCTCGGCCGTTCGGAACCCGACGAAGGAGAAGCGGAGCGTGTCGCCCGGCGCGGCCCCGATCTCATAGCGGCCGTCCGGGCCGGTCACCGTGCCCCGGGAAGTATGCTTGACGACGACCGAACAGCCCGCGAGCGGGGCGTTGTCGCCGGCGGACACGACCCGACCGGCCACGGTGTGCGACTGCGCCGCCGCTCCCAGCGGCAGCAGGCAAGCGAGCAGGAAAGGCAGACTTTTCATAGGACAAGTAATTTAGGCCCTTCCAAGTTAGCGAAAAACGGGCGGAAAAACAAATTTTTTCCGCCCGCCGGTCACTTCGCCGTCCGAATCCGCACGACGGCTTCCGCCGCCCGCGCATAGAGATCCGGCAGGTCCACCCCCGGGATGCGGCGGTTCTCGACCACGATCCGGCCGCCGACCATCACCGTCTCGACGTCCGACGCCTTGCCGCAATAGACCAGATTGGCCACCGCGTCGTTCACGGGCTGCAAGTGCGGCTTTTCCAGATCGACCACGATCAGGTCGGCCAGCGCCCCTTCGCGCAGCACGCCCAGCTCCCCCTCGGAGCAGCCCATCGCCCGGGCCCCGTTCGCCGTAGCCAGCCGCAGCGCCTCACGGGCCGGAAGCGCGCAGGGATCGCCTGTCGCGGATTTCTGGAGGAAGGCCGCCGTGCGCAGCTCCTCCCACATGTCCAGGTCGTTGTTCGAACAGGGTCCGTCCGTGGCCACCGTCACCGTCACCCCTTCGCGCAGCATCCGCGCCACGGGGGCCACGCCGCTCGAAATCTTCATGTTGCTCTGCGGGTTGTGCGAGACCGTGACGCCGCGCGCGGCGAGGACCGCGATGTCCTCGTCCGTCACGTGGACACAGTGCGCTCCGATCGTACGGGGAGTCAGCACCCCCAGCCGGTCGAGGTGGCCGACCGGCGTGGCGCCGTAACGTTCGCGCACGATGCGCACTTCGTCCTGCGTCTCGGCGACGTGCGTCATCAGCAGCAGCCCGTGGCGTTCGGCCAGCTCGCGGCCCCGCACGAGGTTTTCGGGCGAAACCGTATAGGGGGAGTGCGGCGCGACGGCGATGCGCACGCGGTCGCTGCCGGCGGCCAGCCGCACGGCCTCCCCGATCCGGGGCAGCACCTCGTCGATGTTGCTGTCGAAGTAGTTGCACCCCAGCACGGCACGGATGCCCAGCCGCTCGACCACGCCGACGCAGCGGTGCTGGAAATAGTACATATCGACGAACGACGTGACGCCGCCCAGCAGCATCTCGACGATGCCCAGCTCCATGCCGAGCGCCACGTCGTCGGGCGTCTGGCACGCCTCGAAGGGCCAGATGAATTCGTGGAGCCACCGCATCAGCGGAAGGTCATCGGCCCGGCTGCGCTGCAACGTCATGGCCGCGTGGCAATGGGTGTTCACCAGCCCCGGCATGACCAGCCGCCCCCGGCAGTCGATCTCCCGCAGGCCGGGATGCGCCGCGCGGAACTCCGCCGCGGCCGATTCGTCGGGCGACACCAGCGCGATGCGGTCGCCCGCGACGCCCACCGATCCGGTGAAGGTGTGCGGCCCCTCCGCGGAGGAGGTCATCGGCAGCACCGTCGCATTCGAAAAAAGCGTAGCCATATCAATGTTCCGTTTTCGTTCTGTTCCGTCTCTCTTTCGCCTTCCCGGAGCGCTCCCCGTCGATCGAGTTGCCCTGCACGGTGATGATGTCGCGGCCGTCCGCGGAGTTCGAGTAGATCTGGATCACCTTGTTGAAGACACCCGGCTCGCTCTTGTGCGGCTCATAGACGACGCGGATCACGCCCGAATCGCCCGGCGCCACGGGCCGCTTCGGATACGAAGTCTTCAGGCACGAACAGCTGGTCATGGCGCGCAGGATGACCAGCGGCGCCGTGCCGTCGTTCGTGAAACGGAATTCGTGGACCAGGTCGCCGCCCTTGCGCGGCACGTCCCCGAAATCGTGGGTCGGATGCTCCAGCGCGAGGTGCGCGCCTTCGGGTTTGCGGGCCTCCGCCGCCGCGAAGAGCAGGCAGGCGGAGAGTATCAACAATACTCTTTTCATAACGCGATTATCTGTTCATCGCCCGACAGCCGCCGCATCCGGCGCCGTCGGGCGTCCGTCCCGGAACCGTGTCCGGAAACGGGGATTCACTCCATGCGGAAAATATAGGTGATCGTACCGCCCTGCACCGCCGCACGGCTCTCCGTGAAGCGGGCCTTGCGCGCCGCGGCGACGGCGGCCGCGACCAGCGCGGCGTCGCTTTCGGTCGAACCCTTCGGTTCGAAGGCCGCGCCCGTGACCTTGCCCGAGGCATCCACCGTCACGCGGATCACGATCTTGCCGCTCTTGTTGCCCGGATAGGCCGGTTTGGGCAGACTGCCCACCAGTCCGCGCCCCTGAAGCCCCTTGTCGAGCTGGTCCAGCCCGTCGGGATTCAGTCCGGGACCGCTGCCCGAAGCCTTGTCCTCGCCCTCCGGAGCGCGGGGGTTGCCGGCATTGTCCGGCTCGTCCGCACCGCCCTTGTTCATCCTGAAAAGCGCCTTGGGGTTGGGCGTCTGCGTCACCTCGTCCTTGCCGGCGACCTGCGCCGTGCGCTCCTCCGGCGCGGCGACGTCGTGCACGCGCGGCTCGTCGGCCGTCTTCACGGGCGGCCGCGGAGGCTCGGGGGCGGGAGGTTCGGTGAAGTCCACCAGAATCGTGTCGCCCGGCTTGTCCGGCGCCGGCGCGAAGTCGAACGACACGACGGCGAACGACACCGCGAAAAGCAGCGCGTAAGCCCCCGCGGCGATCATCGCCCACCGTCGAGGATTCTTATTGTCGGGATCGTAATAATACATAACCGTAATTTCACCAATATTTCGGAAACGTCTTTCGCCGCCTCGCGGCACATAAGCTCCCGCCGGGGAAGGGATTCGGGGCGGGGCCGGATTCGCAAACGCAGCCGCAGGCCGCGGATGCAACCGACCGGTCCGCAAACCCGCCCGGCTATCTCGGAGTCGTCGCCAGGATCAGCTTGTAGTTGTTGTCCTTGGCCACGTTCATCACCTTCACCACCTCGTCCACCGCGACGGTCTTGTCGCAATGGAGCGACACGGTGGGCTCCTTCTGCCCGTCGAGGCGCGTCCTGAGCGTCCGCTCCACGCCGTCGATCGAGCCGACCTCCTGCATCTCCACGTAGTAGCGGTACTTGCCGCGGCCCGAATCCTGAATCGAGACGGTGGTGATCGCCTTGTCCTTGAGCTGGTTGGAACTTTTCGGCAGCATCAGTTTCAGGGCGTTGGGGTTGATCAGCGTCGTGGCGATCAGCAGGAACAGCAGCAACAGGAACATCAGGTCGGTCATGGACGAAGCCGAAAACGACTTATCGACTTTCGAACCGTGTTTGATTGCCATAATACCTTATTTTTGAACGGGTTGATTCAGAATATCCATGAAGGCGATCGAGTTGGCCTCCATCTGGAACACCAGCTTCTCGATGCGCGCCACGAGGTAGTTGTAGCCGAAGTAGGCCGGGATGCCGACGATCAGACCGCCCACCGTGGTGACCATCGCCACGTACATGCCGCTGGCCAGCAGCCCGAGGTCCACCGTGCCGCCCGCCGCCGACATGTCCATGAAGGTCTGCACCATGCCGAGCACCGTACCCAGGAAACCGATCATCGGCGCGCCGCCGGCGATCGTGGCCAGGAACGGCAGACCGTTCTCGAGCTTCGATACCTCGAGGTTGGCGACGTTCTCGATGGCGGCCTGCACGTCGCCCATCGGCCGTCCGATGCGCTCGATGCCCTTTTCGATCATGCGGGCGATCGGCGTGTCGGTCTTCCGGCAGAGATTGACGGCCGTCGAGATCTTGCCGTCGGAAATGTAGTCGCGGATGCGGTTCATGAAGTTCATGTCCAGCACCGACGCCTTGCGGATGGCCATGAAACGCTCCACGAAGATAAAGATCGTCACGCCGCCCAGCGCCAGCAGCGGCCACATCAGCCAGCCGCCCTTCACGAACAACGTCCACAAGCCCATGCGGGTCTCCTCACTTACGGCCACCGCTTCGGCAGCCTGCAAAAATGTCATCATAACAGATCTGAAAATTTATTTGAATTTGTATTTAGTTTGCAACCTTTCGTCCGTCGTCCGCGCTCCGCCGCCGCGGCTCCCGGCAGGCCGTATCCGCCTCCGGCCGCTGCCCCGCCTCCGATCCCGGAGAACCGCCGTCCGGCGAGGCTGCCGCCCCTGCGGGAAGGCGGAATGCGGCAGGCGCCTCCGCCGGGTCCGTTCCTCCCGGCGGACAGGGCGTCTCCGAAGCGCCGCCCCGCCCCGCCGGCAGCCACGAATAAAAATCCCCGTCCTCCGCGGGATTCGGTTCGTCGCACTCTTCGGGCCGCGGATCATCGTCCGGAGACGTCGCAGCGGCCCGTTCGGCGGCGCGCGCCGCTCGCCGGGCCTGTCGCCGGGCCCGGCGCTCCCTGTTCGTGAAACGCGCCCGGATACGCTGCCGCAGGTCGCGCAGATTGTCGAAATCCTCCTTGAAATAGATACCGATGCCGGTCTCCTGAAGGCCCTGGTTCTCGTCGAAGCGGTCGATGGTCTGCGTGAAGGCCTTCAGCTTGAGCGTCCCCGCCGGGTCGATCAGGTAGGTGATATAGGCTTCGCCCATGAAGTTGGACATGGAGCCGTTCACGGCCTGCTTGTTGTCGAGCAGGTAGTTGCCCTCGACTTCGACGAACAGCCGGTCGTTGATCAGGCTCTTCGAAATGCCGAAGTCCACTTCGTCGCTCGCCTGCTCCGACCTGGGCCGGTAGCCGATCCGGAAATCGTAGCCGAGCGACGAGAACCAACTGCTGACCATGTTCGAGAGGAACTCCATGCCCGTGGCGGCCGATACCGAACTGCCGATATTGGAGGAGGCCAGCGACGAGCTCTCGGCCATGAAGCTGTTGAACAGCAGCAGGTAGGCGAACTGCGTATCGACCGTCTCGGGCGTCGAGAGGGCGTTGGCCACGACCGTCTGCGTCTCCGGATCGGACCCGGGCACGCGGACGTCGAAGCCGATGCTCGGATTCGAAAGCCGCTCCCCGAGGTGGATGACGCACTCGACGGGAACCAAGCGGCTGCCCCCGAGGTTGTCGGTCGTGCCTTGCAGAAGCGGCTGCAACGACGCCTTGAGCTTGTACACGGCGTCGATGTCCAGCAGGGCGTCCATCGGCGCTCCGGTCCACTGGATCGAGGAGCCGTTCTCGATGGTGAACCGCTTGCTGATGATATTTTGCAGCGAGAGCTGGAAGCTCCCTTCGGTCAGCGTGTAGTCGCCGTAGATTTCGAAGATGTTCGAACGGGGGTCGATCTGCAAGTTCAGCGTCCCCTCGCCGCGGGCCTTCAGCGTATTGCCCGCCAGCGTCAGCTCGACGTCCGCATTGGGCCGCACGTCGAGCGCCAGGGCGACGTTCATCCGGCCGGCGGCGGTCTGTTTCTGGCGGTGGCGGCGTTCGAAGGTCAGCTTGCGGCGCGCCACGGCGTCGAGCGTGTCCCTCCTCTCGGGCCGCTCGAAAACCACGAAATCGGCGTTGGCGATGTTCGACTTGCCCGACAGCGGCAGGAAGAAGTCCGAATCGTCGTCCGTCGAGGCCGTGATGTCCATGTTCACCACCCCCTTGCGGCCCGTGATGCGGGCGTCGCCGGTGGCGTGGACCCGGCCGTAGAAGGTGTCGTTGTCGGCCTCGGTCGTATTGAGCACGAGCATCCGCTGCGGCGCCACGCGCACGTCGAAGGTGATGTTCGACAAGTGCGTCAGATCGAGGTCCAGATCGAACCGCCCGCGGTTGCCCTGCGCGTCAAAAACCGGAACGCCGGAGGCCCGGAAACGGTTGTTGCGGACCGTCACCGTCGCCTCCGGCATCGTATAGGGAACCTGCGTGTAATCGACCGTCGTGCGGAGGTCCCGGACACGCACCTCGCCCCCGAGGTCGGCCTTCCGGCCCTCACCCTGCAACACCAGATCGGCCGAGGCGCGCCCCGCCGTCGAGGAGATCACCCCCGAGAGCAGCGGGTCGAGCAGCGCCATGTCGAGGCTGTCGGCCGTCAGACGGGCGTAATAGCGCGCCCGGTCGGGCGCATAGAACCCCCGCACGAGCGTATCGCGCCGAAGACGGTCGGAGACGGTCACCCCCGCCCGGTTGCGCGCGAAGTCCCAGCGCGAAGCGAGACGCAGCGGCGGCGCCGGAATGTCATTGACCCGCACGCTGTCGAAGAGGATGTCGGCCGTGATCTCGGCGCCGCGCAGCACCGATTTCATCGTCGCCGCGCCGTTCGTGCGCCCTTCGATCGCGTAGCCCATGCGTTCGGCGACCTGCGTGAAGGTCGAAAGGTCGAAGTTGCGCAGAGAGAGGGTCACCGAATCGGCGCGGCTGCGCGAAGCCACGCCGTCGATGAGCAGCTCCTGCTCGTCGTTCATCATGAAGAAGCGGTCGATCGACACGTGCGCCGTGTCGATGCGGATCCGGTGCGCGAAGATCTGCCACGTTTTCTCCCCCCGCGTGATGTGCGACGGAAGGATGCGCAGACCGATCACGCGGCCGAAGTCGCCCTCCTCGCTCAGAACGCCCGCGCGGACGCCGATCAGTCCCGAGACCTTGCGCACGGTGTCCGTGAAGCCCGTCGAAAGCTGTACGCGCCCCTGCTTCGCACCGCCCGTCACCGAGAGGTGCGGCAGGTGCAGCATCCCGGCGTAGAGGTCCTCTGCCGAGGCATAGACCGTGAGCGAATCGCCGCGGTTCGAAGCATTGACACTGAGGCGTGTGGCCAGCATCCGGCGGCGTTCGACGTATTCGGACGACGCCTTGAACGAGAGCCGGTCGCTCGCCGGGTTGAAGAGCAGCCGCAGCGACGTGCCGTCGGCGATCTGCAATCCCGCGGCCACGGCATCGGCCACGGGGTTGATATTGCGTATATCGACCGAGAGCAGCGAGAAGTCGTCGGGCGCGGCGGCCACGGCTCCCGGAGTTTCCCCATCGGACGCCCCGCCGCGCAGCACGGGCAGGTAGCGGCGCGCGCTGCGGCGCAGGTACTCGAAGACGGTGCGGTAGCTGGTCCGCGAACGGAACGTGACGTCGGCGAAATCCGAACGCAGCTCGACGAACTTGCCTGCGTCGGAGTTCTCGCCCGTCACCGTGACGTTCGAGGCCTGTATCTCCTTGTCGTTGTAGCGGTAGCGGGCGTCGGAGATCCGGATGCGCCCGTTCAGGTCGTCGAGCGACCGCCCGCCGGCCTTGGCCACGATACGGGCCGAGAGCTGCGAGACGGAGTCGCGGCGGTTGATCCGGAGCCGCGCCAGGTCGGCGTGGTGCAGATGCATCGTGAAGTCGTAACGCGGAACCGAATCGTTGAGGTCCACCAGTCCGAAAAAGTCGAAATCGAGGTTGGGATCGCGGGCCGTGATGCGGCCGTCGAACTCGCGGTTGCGCAGGCGCCCGTCGAGCCGCAGCGAGTCATAGACATAGCCGTTGAAGCCGAAGCGCCCGACGCACCCCTCCACGCGGGCGTCGGCATAGCCGCGCCCCACCACCCCGTCGATCCGGGCCGACAGGGTCGCGTCGCCCAGCAGCTCCCCGTGTCCCGTGAGCTCCCCGAGGCGCACGTCGCGCGCCGAGACCTCGCCCCGGATCGCGCTGCGGCCCTTTTCGAGCGGGCTCATCCGCAGGTCGCAGGTCACGTCGCCCCGCGCCGTCCCGGCCCCCAGCCGCATGTCGAACGACGAGAGCAGTCCCCGGAAACGGGCGTTCAGACGCATGTCGCCCGCCCGGTCCAGCACCGGGGCGAGCGACGCGGGAAGGGACTTTCCGGCGATGCGCCGCGCCAGGTCGTCGGCCGCCGCGGCCGAAGTCCGCAGGTCGGGAATCTCGAGGTCGAAGTGCGTCTTCCGGATGTCGGGAAGCCCCCGCAGCGAAGCCGTGGCCGCGAGCGTCGTGCTGTCGCCGATGCGCATCCGGCGGATCTCGCCCGAGAAGTCCGAGACGACGCCCGCCACCCGGGCATCTATCTCACTGAAGGTCAAATGCCAGTCGCGCAGACGGGGAGCGAAGTAAGCCACGTCGTCGGTCGAAACCTCCGTATCGCGCAGTGCGGCGTCGATGCGCACCTGGCCGAGAAAGTCCCGGTAGTCGGCCCACGAGTTGCCGGCCAGCGAAACGTAGGGAATCCGGATGTCCGACCCGGGCGTCACGATCCGGGCCTGCTCGAAGCCCAGGCAGCCCTGCGTGAGATAGAACCGCCCGGAGAGGTGATCCAGCACGAAGCCGCTCTTCTCGCGCGCCGACAGCGAGGCGACGGTCGTATAGACGGCCTGTCCGTCGATGGTGAAATCGTCCACCCGGGCGTCGAGCCGCGTCAGATGCAGGTGCGAAAAGTCGATTCCGTAGGGAGGATTGCGCTCCTCGTTCCGGTCGAGGCAAAGTTCCATGTTCTCGATCGAAGCGCTCTTCAGCGAGAGGCGGAACTCGCCCTTCCGTTTCCGGCCGGGATTCGAAAGGCGCGCGACGATCTGTTTGATGTTCATTTCGCCGTCGGGCATCTGGTGCAGATGCAGTCTGGCGTCGGCGATCTCCCCGCGGCTCAGCTCGACGCCCCCGCCCCACAGGCCGAAGCCCGTGACGTAGGCATCCAGACGCCCCACGTAAAGGAGCGTGTCGCGGCCGTAGTCCTCGACGTAGAAATCCTCGACGCGCACCTTCGAAAACAGCCCGATGTCCACCCGGCCCACGCGCACGACCGTTCCCAGCCGCTGCGAGACGAGAGCGGCCGCACGGCGCACGGCATAGTTCTGGACGGCGGGAATGTCGAGCAGCAGCGAAAGCGCCACGGGAAGGATTATCAGCAACAAAACCGCCGCGGATAACACCTTTCCCAATATTTTTATAACTTTGCGCAATCGGATTCCCGTATATAACTCGCAAAGTTAACCAAAAAGTTAAAATTACACGTAAAAAACCGGATGGATATTACAATTCTCGGCATCGAATCCTCGTGCGACGACACCTCGGCGGCCGTGTTGCGCAGCAACGTCCTGCTGTCGAACGTCATCGCCTCGCAGGCCGTGCACGTCAAGTACGGCGGCGTGATCCCCGAGCTGGCCTCGCGGGCCCACCAGCAGAATATCGTCCCCGTGGTGGATACGGCGCTCAGGGAGGCCGGCGTCACGGCCGACGAGCTGGACGCCATCGCCTTCACGCGCGGCCCCGGACTGGTCGGATCGCTGCTCGTGGGCGTGTCGTTCGCCAAGGGGCTGTCGATCGCCCGCAACATCCCGATGGTCGAGGTCAATCACCTGCAGGGACACATCCTCTCGCATTTCATCGACCTGCCGGACCGGCAATTGCCCCACCCGTCATTCCCGTTCCTCTGCCTGCTGGTGAGCGGCGGGCACACGCAAATCGTGCGCGTGGACTCCCCGACCCGAATGCGGATCATCGGCACGACGATCGACGACGCCGCGGGCGAAGCGTTCGACAAGTGCGCCAAGGTGATGGGGCTGCCCTACCCGGGCGGTCCGGTGATCGACCGCCTGGCCCGGGAGGGCGACCCGAAGGCGTTCCGCTTCGCACGGCCCCATGTCGAGGGATACGACTACTCGTTCTCGGGGCTGAAGACCTCGTTTCTCTACACGCTGCGCGACGCCGTGGCCTCCGACCCGGGGTTCGTCGAACGCCGCAAGGCCGACCTCTGCGCCTCGTTGCAGACGACCATCGTCGAAATCCTGCTCGACAAGCTCGTGCGCGCCTCGAAGGAGACGGGCATCCGCGACATCGCCATCGCCGGCGGCGTCTCGGCCAACTCGGGCCTGCGCGACGGCATCGCCGAGACGGGCCGCCGGCGCGGCTGGCGCACGTTCCTGCCCGAATTCAAGTTCACCACCGACAACGCCGCGATGATCGCCATGGCGGGCTACTATCGCTACAAGCTGGGCGAAGTGGCCTCGCTCGACGTTTCGCCCGCCGCCCGGCTGGAGAACATGTAGCCGGGCTCATTCACGCCGCACACGGTCCGGATGCTTCGGCATCCGGATTTTTTTCGTACCTTTGCTTCGAAGTCCGCAGTGGCGGACCGGCTTGGCTGCACGGAAAATCTGGAAAATTTTTTGACAAGCGGTCAGGCACATATTCCTGCTGTTGCGGCCCCGCGTCGTGACGGGCACGGGATTTGATCCTACGCCATAACGGCGCGGGCTATATGTGCTCATTCCTTGTCGGGTTTACCAGAACCTTCCGTGAAGCGAGCGGCAATAGTCCGCGTCCGTCGTTTCAGCGCGCCGGCGCGGTCCCGAACCCGACTGCCATGAAACACGAAACCTCCCCTGAAAAACGCCTCGCGGAGTGGGAACGCCTCGCGGAGATCATCCGCCGCTCGGGGCTTTCGATCAATGCCTTCGCCCTCCGCATCGGCCTGCCGCGCGGCGAGAATCTCTACCGCATCCGCCGCGGCGCGAACGGCATCAGCCGCGACCTGGCCGAACGCATCCACGCCCGCTATCCGCAATACAGCATCCGCTGGCTTCTCTCGGGCGACGAGCAGGAGTGACGCCCCGGAAAAGCCGCCGCCGGGCCTCCCGGAACAACGGATCACCCCCGCCGGAAAGGGTTCCGACGGGGGTGGAATCGCAGTGTCCGGCCGCAGCGACGCGGTCCGGACCGAAGCCGGACGCCCTGCAAACGGGCGGGACGCCGCTGCCGGGCGGTCACTTCGCGCCGAACAGCCGGTCGCGCAGCGAAAAGTTCGCCCGCCGGGCCGCGAAGGCGTCGTATTCGGCACGCAGCGAAGCCATCAGATCGCGCACGGACTGAATCTTCTCGGCCCGCCAGGCATTCGCACCGCAGAAGGCGTAGCCGTTCTGCAAGCGACCCTTGAAGGCGTTGTAGAGGGCCAGCATGATGCAATAGGGACTATGCGTCACGTCGCACGTCCTGATGCAGTCGAACGGACAGGACTTCGGACGCTTGAGCCCCTCCTTCACCCGGTCGAGGAAGCGGTTGTGAATGGCCCGGCCCGGCATCCCGACGGGGCTCTGAATGATCTCGATGTCCTCCCGGCGCGCCTCGATATAGCTCTGCTTGAAGGCCGGGTCGGCGTCGCACTCCTCCGTGGTGACGAAGCGCGTGCCCATCTGCACGCCCTCGGCCCCCAGCTCCATGATCCGGTAGATGTCCTCGCCCGTATAGATGCCGCCGCCGGCGATCACCGGAATATGGCAGTCGTGGGCGGCCTCGAAGGAGCGCACCTCGGCGACGATCTCCGGCACGAGCGTCTCGAGGGCGTAGTGCTCGTCGTTCAGTTGCTCGGGCTTGTAACCCAGGTGGCCGCCCGCCTTGGGGCCCTCGACCACGATGGCGTCGGGAACGTACTTGTACTCCGAGAACCATTTCCGGCACAGGAGCTTCGCCGCACGGGCCGACGAGACGATCGGCGCGAGCTTGGTCTTCGCCCCTTCGGTGAGGAACGACGGCAGGTTGAGCGGCAGTCCGGCGCCCGAGAAGATGATGTCGGCCCGCTCGGCGACGGCCGTGCGGACCATGTCCGCGAAGTTCGACATGGCGACCATGACGTTCACGCCGACGATGCCGCGCGTGGCCTCGCGGGCCTTGCGCAGCTCCTGCTTCAGTCCCCAGACCGAAGCCTCGCGGTAATCCTTCGAATAGTCGTTGTAAATCACCCCCAGCCCGGCCGACGAGATGACGCCGATGCCGCCCTGGTCGGCCACGGCGGACGCCAGTCCCGAGAGGGATATGCCTACGCCCATACCGCCTTGCACGATGGGCACGGAAGCGCATAAGTTTCCGATTTTAAGTGCTTTCATTTACAGTTCGGATTAAAAAACCATTACTAACCGCTCAAAGGTAGGGAAAATCGGATGAAAACCGCCGACATTCCGAACAATTTAACGTAAAGGTCACATACGCACCGTGTCCCCTCCGCGACTCCCGGTAGTTTCCGCGTTCAGACGAACCGGATGCCCCGCAGCCGTCCGCCGCGCCGGCCCGCCGTTTCGCGCTCGACGATGCCCGTCACGACGTCGGCCGCATCGTGCCAGCGGTTGGTGCGGAACAGACGGCGGTAGGTCGTCAGATGCGCATACAGCTCGGGCCACTCCCGCGCCCACCCCCGCGGAAAGCGCACGAGGTGCAGCACGGTGGCCGAGTTGGAGAGGATGCGCGCCTCCTTGTTGCCGCTCTGGTGGAACCACTCGACCCGCACGCCGGGAGCGCGCGCCTGCACGGCGCGGGCGAACCCGCGGCCGCCGTTGTTGCTCTCGACGGCGGCCTGCCGCGTCGCGGAGCGCACGAGCATCCCGGCCACCAGCGGCTCGGTCACCTCCATCGGCTCGCGCGAATAGACCGCATCGGTGATGTAGATGACCCCGTCGGTATCGACCGCATACGAAAGCGAGCAGAGATAGTCGTCGCCCGTATCGGCCGTGTCGGTGTAGTTGGCCCGGCGGACGATCTCGCGCGGCAGGGCGTCGTACTCGGCGAAGTGCGGTCCGTAGAGCAGTCCTTCGCGCGAAGAGGGTCGCCCCTGGTAGAGAGCCTCGAACTGCAACGGATCGAGCCGCCGCTTGGAGTGCAGCAGCACGGCGCCGTGCTGCTCCTCCCACAACGCCTCGCCCGGTGCGCGGGGGTCGATTTCGGTGGGCGGCGAGGTCTTCAGCGCCTCGAAGTTCAGGTGCAGCCAGCCGCCGGGCGGAAGCGTGTCGAGCTGCCGCCACTCGCGCAGCTCCTCGACCGGTTCACGGGCCAGCAGTTCGCCGATGAGGTCCTCCTCGTGCCAGCGCGTGAAAACGACCAGTTCGCGCGAGGCGTTGTGCATCCGTGTGCGGACCACCGACGTATACCACTCCCAGCAGTTCGAGCGCACGAGCGGCGAATTGGCCTCCAGCGCATCCTTATACAAATCGTCCAGGATGAAGCAGTCCACGCGGTTGCCCGTGAGCGAGCCCTCGCGGCCGACCGACAGCAGTCCGCCCCGCCGCCCCACGACCTCCACCTCGTCGGCCGTGCGGATATAGCCCGGCGGCCGGGCGCCGCGCTTGATCGTCGTAGCGGGGAAAAAGGCGGCGTATTCGCGCGACTCGAGAATCCGCTGCACGCGGCGGTTGAACTTCGAGGCCAGCGCCCCGGAGTAGGAGGCGATCGCCACGCGGCAGTCGGGATCCAGCCCCAGCACATAGGCCGGAAGGAGCGTCGTGGCACCGACGCTCTTGCCGTGCTGGGGCGGCATGGTGACGATCAGCCGCCGGACGCGCCCCGCGGCGAAGGCCTCCAGCACCCGGTAGTAGGCACGGTGGAAAGGCTTCAGGTCGAGGAAGGGATAGACCCCGAGGGCGAAATCGGCGAACGCCGGAGGCGTCGCGGCATCCGCATCGGACAGCACCGGTCCTCCGGGAAACGACTCTTCCGGCGAAAGTGACGAAGAGGCGGAAAGGCCGGGGCCGGCGGAGCGGGCGGCCGCGGGAGGAGGCACGCCTCCGGCAGACCGGGCGGTCCCGGCGCGGCATCCGCCGCCGCACGGACCCGCGGGCACGGCGGGACGGGAAGCCCCGGAAGCAGAACCGGGAAGGAGCGTTCCCGCGGAGCGGGCCGCCGCGGGAGAGCCCGCCGCTCCGGAGGAAGGACAGCCGGAGACCGCTCCGGATACGAAAGCCTCTGCGGAATCTCCTTCCGCAGAGGCCGGAACAGACATTGTGACCATTCGATGAAAACTGTTTTCAAAAACCCCTTGCGCGGCGCCGCGACGGGCAGGTTTTTCGGATAAGTGCGCTGCGGCGGGCGGCGCCGCGCCCGAGAAGCGAGGAGCCGCAGCACGAAGGCGTCAGAGGTACGCCTTCATTTCGGAAAACGAGAAGTCGTTGGCGACCTCCCCCTCGCCGTCCGCGGTGCGGAACTCCCACCAGACGGGCACGAGGTCCGCGACGGCATCGACGTCGCCTTCGGGCAGCGACTCGCGCCGCCGGCAGACGATGACCGAGGCCGTCAGGCGGCACTCCATGCCGCCGAACGCGAAACGGACCGATCCCGAAAAGTAGCCGCCGCCGTCGAGGGCGTCCGCCAGACGGACCGCCGTTTCCCGGTAAAGTTCAGGTGAAACCGAATAGCTCATTGATACAGAATCGTTTTTTTGCAAAAAAGTTTGCAGACAGGAACAAATTGTTTAACTTTGCAGGACAAAGATATATTCAAAATTTGAACATTCGAACCGAAAATTCAAATTTTTGATATAAAATTTTCCGATAGAATACCATGAACGAACGGGTAAAACTGATACGCAAGCAGCTCGGAATGACGCAAGAGCAACTCGCACAGCGACTTGGAATAGGCAAAGCCGCCCTCTCGATGATCGAGACCGGCAAGGCGGGGCTCTCGGCGAGGAACCGGAACATCCTGGTTCAGGAATTGAACGTAAACCCCGAATGGATCGAAACCGGCAGGGGCAGCATGTTCAACGCCGAGCCGGACCTGACGGCCTACATGCACCGCACGGACAACTCGCTGCCGCTCCAGAGCGTGCCTCTCTACTCGATCGAGGGCACGGCGGGGCTGGTTCCCCTGTTCGCCGACCAGACGCAGGCCAAACCCGTCAATTTCATCCACATCCCCAACCTCCCGAAATGCGACGGAGCGCTCTACGTGCGCGGGGATTCCATGTATCCGCTGCTCAAGAGCGGCGACATCGTGCTCTACAAGCAGCTCAACGACATCGACGACATCTTCTGGGGCGACATGTACCTGCTCTCGATCGACATCGACGGCGAAGAGTACGTCACCGTGAAGTATATCCAGAAATCCGAGCGCGAGGGGTGGGTGAAGCTCGTGAGCCAGAATCCGCACCATGCCGACAAGGAGATCGCCATGAGCCGCATCCGGGCCATCGCGCTGGTCAAGGCCAGCATCCGGATGAACTCGATCCGATAACAGGGGACGTTCCGATAGAACGGAGCCGGAGCGCCCGCAATTTTTATTTTATCGGATGAAAACCCGTCCCGCACGAGGCGGAACGGAAATAATCGCTATATTTGTTCCGATCTTGGCGTCATGGGGAGGGGAAAGCAATGCAACTATCCGACAAATACGGTCCGACGGACGACTTCGGGCGTTTTTTCGACGAATACCGTCCGCGGCTGATCGCATTCGCCCGCGGATATGTCCGGGACCGGCTCGTTGCCGAAGACCTCGCCACCGACTCCTTCCTCTATTTCTGGGAGAACCGCTCCCGCATCGACACGGGCGGAAATCCGGCCGCCTACGTCCTCAAGACGCTCCGCCACAAATGCCTCAACCACCTGCGGGCGCAAGCCGTGCGGCTGCGGGCCCACGGCGAGATGGAGGAGTTGCAACAACGCGTGCTGCGCGAAAGCATCCGCTCGCTGGAGATGTGCGATCCCGAACGGCTGTTCGAGGGCGAGGTCGAACGGATCGTCCACGACTGCCTGGACGAAATGCCCGAACTGACCCGCAGCGTCTTCACCGAACAGCGGCTCCGGGGACGCTCCTACCGCGAGGTCGCCGCACAGTACGGCATCAGCGAACGGCGCGTCGAGACCGAGCTGGGCAAAGCCCTCGGAAAACTGCGCCTCGCCCTGCGCGACTACCTGCCCGCCGCGCTCGCGGCGGCCGTGCTGGAACGCCTCACGCGGCAATTCTGAAAATATTTTCCCGAAAAACGTGTCCTTTCGCGGGAAACCGCCCTGCTGAAGTGCTTTTATAATGAACGCCCCGAAAAGCGGGCGGAGGGAAAAGCATGGAAAAAGAGATTCTGTACCGTTTTTTCAGAGGAGAGACCGGCCCCGACGAGGAGCGCCGGCTCATGGAATGGCTCGATGCGGACGAGGAGAACCGCCGCACGTTCGACCGCGAACGCGCCGTGTTCGACGCCCTGCTGCTCTTCGCCCCCGTTCCCGGAGCCGCGCAACGCAGCCCCGGAATGCGTCTGCGCCGCATGGCGGGCGCCGCGGCACGCATCGCGGCCGTCGTCGCCCTGGCGGTCGGCGTCGGCTGGGGGTTCGTCGCCCACCGCGAACGCGGCTGGGAGCAGCTGACCAACCGTGTGGTAGTCCCCGCCGGACAGCGCATCAACCTGACCCTGCAGGACGGAACCTCCGTATGGCTCAACTCCGGCGCCGAAATCGAATACCCGGCCCTCTTCGCCGGCGACACGCGGCAGGTAAGACTCAAAGGCACGGCGCTGTTCGACGTCAGCCACGACGCCGGACATCCCTTCGTCGTGGAGACCTACGCCTGCCGGGTGGAGGTGCTCGGCACGCGCTTCAACGTCAATGCAGACGAACAGCACGGCATCTTCTCGACGGCCCTGCTGCGGGGCAGCGTGCGTGTCACGCCGCACGACGCCCCGCAGCGGCAGGTCACGCTCAGACCCAACGAAAAGGTATCGCTGCACGACGGACGGCTGACGCTCGGACGGGCCGACGATCCGAACGAATACCTCTGGGCCGAGGGGCTGATCTCGGTCAGCGGCTGCTCGTTCGAGGAGCTCCTGCACCGTCTCGAACACTGCTACGGGGTGCGGTTCGACGTGCGGCTGAAAGAGATGCCGCAATTCGAGGCCGTCGGCAAAATCCGCATCTCGGACGGCATCGAGCACGCCCTCGACATCCTCCAGCGCAACTGCGACTTCGAATACGCCTACGACTCGCAAACCAACGAAATAACCATCTACCGATAAAATAGCACGAACCTTAAAACCTGCCTGCCTATGAGATAACACGAGCCTTTCTGAGGCCGTCGTCGCCGATCGCGGAAGCCATCGGAAAAAATGCCCGAAGTCGTTGGCGCGACCCCGGGCGGCAAGGATAACGGCCATTCGCATCTGACGGAACAACCCAAATTATTATCCTTTAACTGACAAAGATATGAAGAAAAAAGTATCAGGCAATACAAAAAGCCTGATAATCTCGCTATTCGCGGTTTTGTCATGCCTGACGGCCTCGCACGCCTCGGCCCAGACCGCACGCGTGACGATCGGCATGCGGCAAGTGAAAATGGAACAGGTGATGAACGAAATCGAAAAACAGACCCGTTACCTGTTCATCCACGACAAGAATCTCGACACCGACCGGACGGTAAGCGTCGAGGTTCGGGACCGGCCGGTGGCCGAAGCCCTCGAACAGATGGTCGGAGGCACGGGGCTGACCTACGAAATCAACGGCTCGAACATCATCCTCTCGGAACGAAGGGGGGGGGTCGGCGCCACCCCGGACCAAACGCCGCAAACGGTAGCCGGCACGGTGACCGATTCCCACGGGCTGCCCGTGATCGGCGCCTCGGTCATCATCAAGGGCACGACGATCGGCGTGAGCACGGACGTGAACGGCGGCTTCGAACTCCGTATCCCGTCCGGCACGCAGGCCCCCGTGCTGCTGGTCAATTACCTGGGATACGAACCGCAGGAGGTCGCCGTGAACGGACGCAGCGAAATCGCCGTCACGATGCAGGAGTCGGCCGTAGCCGTGGAGAACGTCGTGGTGACGGCGCTCGGCATCAAGCGGCAGGAGAAGGCCCTCTCCTACAACGTGCAGCAGGTGAAGGCCGAGGACATCACGACGGTCAAGGACGCCAACTTCATGAACTCGCTCAACGGCAAGGTCGCCGGCGTGCAGATCAACGCCTCGGCGGCCGGCGTCGGCGGCGCGGCCCGCGTGGTGATGCGCGGCGCGAAGTCCATCTACAAGGACAACAACGCCCTCTACGTGATCGACGGTGTGCCGATGACCAACATTTCCTTCGGCTCGAACGACGACGGTCTGCAAGGCAACTACGTGGGTTCGGACGGCGTGGCGGACATCAACCCCGACGACATCGAGTCGATCTCGGTGCTGACGGGTCCCTCGGCCGCGGCCCTCTACGGCTCGGACGCCGCCAACGGCGTGGTGCTCATCAACACGAAGAAAGGCGAGGCCGGACGGACGAGCGTGAGCTTCTCGAACAGCACGACCTTCTCCTCGCCGCTGGTGATGCCCCGCTTCCAGAACCGCTACGGCAACGTGGCCGGATCGTACCAGAGCTGGGGCGACAGGACCTCGCGGCGGTTCGATCCGGAGGGATTCTTCAACACGGGATCGAACGTCAATAACTCGTTCACCTTCTCCACGGGCACGAAGCGCTACCAGTCCTACTTCTCGGCGGCAACGACCAACGCCCGCAACATCCTGCCCAACAGCGGATACAACCGCTACAACTTCACCTTCCGCAACACGTTCAGCTTCCTCGACGAAAAACTGACGGCGGACGTCGGCGCCAGCTACATCCTGCAGGACAACAAGAACATGATCTCCTCGGGACAGTACTTCAACCCGCTGCCGGCACTCTACCTCTTCCCGCGCGGCGACGACTTCGACAACGTGCGCATGTACCAGATCTGGGACGAGTCGCGCAACCTCTACACGCAGAACTGGACCTACGGCTCGGGCGACATGTCGTTCCAGAATCCCTACTGGATCATGAACAAGATGATAAACGAGACGAAGAAGCGCCGCTACATGCTCTCCGCGAGCCTGAAATACGACGTGACCAAGTGGCTCAACGTCACCGGCCGCGTGAAGGTGGACAACGCCGACATGGACATCACGAACAAGCGCTATGCCGGAACCGACACCAACTTCGCGGGCGAAAAGGGCCTCTACAACATCGAGAAGCGCAACGACCGCCAGATCTACGCCGACGCCATCGCCAACGTGGACCTCTACTTCGCCGACGACTACCACCTGACGGCCAACGTCGGCGGGTCGATCAAGGACGTGCAGATGGACCTCATGGGCTGGGGCGGCGACCTGCGCAAGATTCCCAACTTCTTCTCGATCACCAACATCTCCACCACGTCGTACAAGGAGCGCGAGGACGGCTCGCACGTGCAGTCGCAGAGCGTCTTCGCCAATGTCGAACTGTCGTGGAAGAGCATGCTCTACCTCACGGTGACGGGCCGCAACGACTGGGAGTCGGCGCTGGCCTTCTCGAAATACAAGTCCTTCTTCTACCCCTCGGTGGGTCTCTCGGCCGTGATCTCCGAAATGGTCGAGCTGCCCGAATGGTTCTCGTTCCTCAAGCTGCGCGCCTCCTATTCGGCCGTGGGATCCTCCTATGCGGCCTACCTGACCAAACCCTACTACGACTACAAGGGCCAGACGCACGAATGGGATTCGCTCCACCGCTTCCCGAACGACGACCTCAAGCCCGAGAAGACCAAGTCGTGGGAGGTGGGCCTCAACGCCCGCTTCTTCGGCGGCAAGCTCAACCTCGACGCCACGTGGTACCGTTCGGACACCTTCAACCAGACCTTCGAATCGACCCCCTCCTCGACGTCGGGCTACTCGTCGGTGCTCGTACAGGCCGGACAGGTCCGCAACTCGGGTCTCGAAATGCTGCTCAGCTACCATAACACATGGCGCGACTTCTCGTGGAACACGAGCGTGACCTACACGATGAACCGCAACAAGATCATCAAGCTCGCCAACGGCGTCATCAGCCCCGTGGACGGCAAGCCGATCGACATGCCCTATCTGGAGAAGGCCACGCTGGGCAACACCGGTTCGCCGCAGGTGATCCTCTACGAGGGCGGCACGATGGGCGACCTGTATATCAACCGCGAGCTGCGCACCGACGGCAACGGCAACATCTACGTCGATCCGGCCACCAACAAGGTCGAACTGACGACCACCGAACGCCGCAAGGTGGCCAGTCTGATGCCCAAGGGCAACATCGGCTGGAACAACAGCTTCGCATGGAAGGGCATCAACCTCAACGTCATGCTCGCGGCCCGTCTGGGCGGTTCGGTCGTCTCGAACACCGAGGCGTTCCTCGACTACTACGGCGTCTCGGAGCGTTCGGCCGCCGCGCGCGACGCCGGAGGCGTCCGGGTGAACAACGGCATGGTGGACGCCAAGAACTACTACCAGACCATCGGCGCGGGCACGGGCGCCGGAGCCTACTACATCTACGACGCCACGAATGTCCGGCTGCAAGAGCTCTCGCTGGCCTACACGCTGCCCAAGCGCTGGTTCGCCGACAAACTGTCGATGACCGTCTCGCTCGTGGGCCGCAACCTATGGATGATCTACAACAAGGCGCCCTTCGATCCCGAACTGACCACCTCGACCACCAACAACTTCCTGCAGGGCGTGGACTACTTCATGCTGCCCAGCCTGCGGAACATCGGATTCACCGTGAAGTTACAATTCTAAAACCCCGACCAAAATGAAAACAAACCGGATATTCCGCCGGATCGGCCGGCTGACCGCAATGGGCGCAACGCTCGCAGCCGTGGCCTGCACCGGCAGCTTCGAAGAGTACAACACCAAACCCTACCGTCCGTCGGACGAGGACCTCGAGGGCGACAATGTCGGCGTGGGCATCCTCTTCCCGTCGATGATGGAATGGATGATGCACGTGCAGGTGAACGCCTCGCAGTACCACGACGTGCTGCTGGGCGACGAGCTGGGCGGCTATGCATCGGCCGTGAAATCCTACCAGGGCCAGAACATAGCGACCTACAACCCGTCGGACGACTTCAACGACCCGCTGTTCGAGAACACCTTCTCGAACTTCTACGGCAACTACTTCCAGATCATGACGGAAACGGGCGGCGAAGGCCCCGTGTACGAGCTGTCGCGGATCATCCGCGTGGCCTCGATGCTGCGCGTGACCGACGCCTACGGTCCGATCCCCTACTCGAAGATGCAGAACGGAACCTTCTCCGTGCCCTACGACAGCCAGCGCGACGTCTATATGGCGATGATCGACGACCTGGACGAGGCCATGGAGTCGCTCCACACCTTCGCCGCGGCCGGCGGCGGTTCGCTGCTGAGCGACTTCGACATCAGCACCTACAAGGGCGACGTCAGCCTGTGGATCCAGTTCGCCAACACGCTCAAGCTGCGCATGGCGATCCGCATGAGCGGCGTGGAGCCCGAGGCGCAGCGCATCGCCGAGGAGGCCGTGGCCGCCATCGACACCTACGGACTGATCGACGCCAACGCCGAGAACCTGCAATTCACGCTCACCTCGCGCCGCAACCCCTACTACACGCAGGCGACGAGCGAATCGTGGCAGGACCTGCGCTCGAACGCCAACATCACGATGTATATGAACGCCTACGAGGACCCGCGGCGCAGCTCCTACTTCTCGAAGTCGGGCTACGACGAGACCTATGCGGGCGTGCGCTCGGGAATCGAGAACGTGCTGCCGACGACCTACGCCTCCTTCTCCTACCCGCTCTTCGCGGAGACGGACCCCGTGCCGGTCATGTACGCCGCCGAGAGCTGGTTCCTGCGGGCCGAAGGAGCGCTGCTGGGCTGGGCGATGGGCGACACGCCCGAGAACCTCTACAACACGGGCGTGAAGACCTCCTTCGAGCAGTGGGGCTGCTCGTCCTCCTACGAAGGCTACCTCGCCTCGACGCTGACGCCCCGACTCGCCTACACCGACCCCGCGGGGAAGCACGACCAGCCGAACTTCGGCCAGGCCGTCTCGGTGAAATGGGCCGACGACGGACACGAGCTGGAGCGCATCATCACCCAGAAGTGGATCGCCAACCACATGATCGGCCACGAGGCCTGGGCCGACTTCCGCCGGACGGGCTATCCCAGAATGATGATGGCCGTGAACAACCTCGGCGCCGCAGGCGGTATGTGGGGCAGCGTGGACGGCGACCGCGGAATGCGCCGCCTGCACTATCCGCAGTCGGAATACGACAACAACCGGGAGAACGTGCTCGGCGGCATCCAACTGCTCGGCGGTCCCGACGAATACTCCACCGACGTATGGTGGGCCAAGAAACAGAACTGACACACGAACCGAAAAACGCCATTCCAATGAAAAAGAACATCATAAGACTGTCCGCCCTCCTGTTGGCCGCGGCTCCGCTCGCAGCCTGCGACGACTGGACCGAACCCGAAGCGCAGGACTTCACGCAGCGCTTCCCGGAATCCTATTACGAAAACCTGCGGGCCTACAAGGCTTCCGACCACTCGATCACCTTCGGATGGTTCGGCGGATGGGACCCCAAGGCCGCCACGACCGGATCGAGCCTGATGGGCATTCCCGACAGCGTGGACCTGGTGGCCAACTGGGCCTCGTTCTACCTGACCGAGGAACAGAAGGCCGAAGCGAAGGCCGTGAAGGCGAAAAAGGGGACCGACGTGGTCGTGACACTCCTGCTGATGGACATCGGCCGCACGATCACGCCCGACGAGGTGACCGCAGGCATCACGGGCAAGGACGAAATCGCTCGGGCGATGCGCCACTACTGGGGCTGGTCCGACGACGCCGACGCGGCGGAAATCGAAGCCGCGATCCGCAAATACGCCAGCGCAGTGGTGGACGTCGTGCTGGAAAACGAATACACGGGCCTCGACCTGGACTACGAGCCGAGCTATTCGGACCACTTGGGGAACATCGTGAACGACCTGCCGTCCCAGGGCGACATCTACGCCGGAACGACTCCCGCCGAGCGGACCTTCTGGTTCGTGGACGAATGCGGCAGGCGCCTCGGCCCGAAATCGGGCAGCGGCAAGCTGCTGATCGTGGACGGCGAGGTGGCCAAAATGCCGGTCGGCACGATCGAATACTTCGACTACTACATCCTGCAAACCTATTCCCTCAGCTACCAAAGCAATCTGGACACCAGACTCGGTGCGGTAATCAGCGCTTTCAGCGGCGTGCTCGACGAGAAGACGATCACCAACCGCACGATCGTCTGCGAGAACTTCGAGCCGGAGGCCCTGTGGAAGAACGGCGGCTCGACCTACGTGCTGCCCGACGGCTCGACGACCAACTCGCTGCACGGCATGGCGACGTGGCAGCCCTACACGGGCTACCGCAAGGGAGGCTTCGGCGCCTACCAGATGCAGAACGATTTCAAGAACGACTGCTACAAGTACTACCGGGAGGCCATCCACGCGATGAACGAACTGGAAAATGCCAACGAATAAAACCATGAAAAGACCTATGAGAACGATACTGAACGGCCGCTGCCGGGCGCTGCTCGCCGGCGCGGCGCTGCTGACGACCGCCTTCGGCTGCGACAACGCCGACCTCGGAGCGATCGACAACGCAGCCTACATAGCCGAAGCGCAGAAGGAGACCAGCTCGACGGTGGAGGTCGGCAACGACGGAGCCACCGCGTCGCTGACGGCCCGGCTGGGCGGTAAGGCCGACGGCGAATACTCCTTCCGGATCGAAGCCGACCCGGAAGTGCTGGAGCGGTTCAACGCCCTGAACGGAACCTCCTACACGCTGCTGCCCGAAACGGGCTACGAAATTCCCGGAGACCCGCTCGTGATCGGGACCGGCGATGTGGCGGCGACGCCCGTCGCGATAAAGATCCTGCCCTACACGCAGGAGATGGACGACTCGGGACAGACCTACGCCCTGCCCGTCACGCTGCGCAGCCTCGACGGCAGGATGACCGTGCTGGACGACGCCTCGCAGTTCCTCATCGTCTGCAACCGCAAGAAGATCGTTCCGGCCCCCGTCTTCAACTCGGAGTATGCGACCGGCGGCGTCACGAAACGCAACCGCGTGATCCTGAACATGAAGGATGCGCCGATCACCTTCACGGCCTACACCTTCGAATTCATGATGTATAAGGAGGCGTTCGACTACCGCAACTACATGATCGTCGGCTTCGACAACGAGGACGGACTGGGCAACCGCATGTGGGTGCGCTTCGAAGCCTCCTCGACGACCGCCGACCAGGAGAACCGCTGGATGCAGATCAACTCCGTGGTGAAACCCGCCGTGACGGCTACCGCGCCCTGCGAGGCGAAGAAATGGCAGCACGTGGCGATCGTCTTCGACGGCTCATCGACGAAGCTCTACCTCGACGGTTCGCTGGTGGCCGACAAGGCCACGGCCTCGCCCTCGATCACCTTCCGCCATTTCTCGTTCCTGCCGCAGCCGTCGTACTGCACCTCGACGATCTCGTTCCGCGAAGCCCGTCTGTGGAACACGGTGCGCACCGAGGCCCAGCTCAAGAACAACATGAACAGCGTGGACCCCAACAGCGAAGGACTGCTGGGATACTGGAAGATGGACGAAGGCCAGGGCTACGTCTTCAAGGACGCCACGGGCCACGGCAACGACGGCGAGTGCACCTACTCGAACGCCGGAGACATCTGGGATCCGCAGGTCTATGGACCGGCCACCGGACTGAAGTGGGTCGAGGACATGAACGAAATGGACGAGTAACGGCCTTTCGGCACGAACCGAACCGCATTACGCAACCGACCGATGCAGGAGCGGGAAGCCTTTCCGGCTCCTGCATCTTTTCCCCAAGAGAACCGATATGAAAAACAACAACCGCTTCATTCTGGGCGGTCTCGCGACAGCCGCCCTGACGGGCTGCGGCGGACAGCCCGAACCGCCCCGCAGGCCGATGAACATCCTCTACATCATGACCGACGACCACACGTCGCAGATGATGAGCTGCTACGACGGCCGCTACGCCTCGACCCCGAATCTCGACCGGATCGCCGAAGAGGGCGTGCGCTTCACGAACAGCTTCGTGGCGAACTCGCTCAGCGGACCCAGCCGCGCCTGCATGCTCACCGGGAAGCATTCACACAAGAACGGATTCTACGACAACACCACCTGCGTGTTCGACGGCTCGCAGCAGACCTTCCCCAAACTCCTCCGCAAGGCCGGATACGAAACGGCCATCGTCGGGAAATGGCATCTCGAAAGCCTCCCGACGGGCTTCGACCATTGGGAAATACTGCCCGGGCAGGGAGACTACTACAACCCCGACTTCATCCGGCAGACGGGAGACACGGTGCGCTGCGAAGGTTATATCACGAACATCATCACCGACAAGAGCATCAAGTGGCTCGAGCACGGACGCGACCCGGAGAAGCCCTTCTGTCTCGTGGTGCACCACAAGGCGCAGCACCGCAACTGGATGGCCGACACGTGCGACCTCGCGCTTTTCGAGGACCGCACGTTCCCCGTGCCGGAGACCTTCTACGACGACTACGAAGGACGTCCGGCAGCCGCCGCACAGGAGATGTCCATCGCCTCGAACCACGACATGGACCCGATATACGACCTCAAAATGCGGCAGCCGGGCCGGAAAAGCCGCCTCAGCGACGCATACGAGGCGATGATCGGGCGCATGAACCCGGAACAGCGCGCGGCGTGGGACCGCTTCTACGAGCCGATCGCAGCGGACTTCTACGCCCGCAACCCGCAGGGGCGCGAACTGGCCGAATGGAAGTTCACCCGCTACATGCGCGACTACCTCAAAACGCTCAAATCCCTCGACGACAACGTGGGACGGCTGCTCGACTACCTCGAGGAGTCGGGACTCGCCGGGAACACCCTCGTAGTGTACACCTCCGACCAGGGATTCTACATGGGAGAGCACGGCTGGTTCGACAAACGGTTCATGTACGAGGAGTCGCTGCGGACCCCGCTCGTGATGCGGATGCCGGGCGGTGCGAAGGGACAGATCGCGGAGATGGTCCAGAACATCGACTACGCCCCCACGTTCCTCGAGCTGGCCGGAGCGCCCGTACCCGAGGACATTCAGGGCCGGTCGCTGCTGCCCCTGCTGCGGGGCGGACATCCGGAAGACTGGAGAGAGTCGATCTACTACCATTTCTACGAATACCCGGCCGAGCACATGGTGAAACGCCATTACGGAGTGCGCGACGAACGATGGAAGCTGATACACTTCTACGACGACATCGACGTGTGGGAGCTCTACGACCTCGAAGCCGATCCCCGCGAGCTGCACAATCTCTTCGGAAATCCGGCCTACGCCGCCGAGCAGGAGCGGATGATGAAGGAGCTGGTGAAACTCCAGACGCAGTACGACGACACGGCGGCGATGGAAAAGAACGCATCCTACGACCGTAAAAGATAGGAAGACATGGAACACGCAATCCTGCGGGCCGCCGTATCGTTCGCGGCGGGTCTCGCACTCACCGCCTGCGCGGCTCCGGCGGCCGAGGAACTTCCGACGCTGCTTCCCCAACCACGCGAAACGGTCTGGAAAAGCGGTTCGTACCGGCTGCCGGAACGGGTGCGGATCGGATACGACTCGCCCGGACTCGCCGCGACGGCCGGGTACCTCGCCGAAGCGCTCGCACCCTACGCCACCGCGACGACGGCCGAAGGCGAGGGCGACATCACGCTCTCGACGGATACGGCGTCGCTGGCCGAAGAGGCCTACCGCCTCTCGGTCTCCCGCCCGGGCATCCGCATCACCGCCGGATCGCCGCGCGGCGCGGCGAACGGCATCGCCACGCTGCGGCAACTGCTCCCGCCCGGCGCAGTCCGGGAAGCGGAGATTCCCTGTACGGAGATCGCCGACGAACCGGCCTTCGGCTGGCGCGGGGCGATGCTCGACGTGAGCCGCCACTTCTTCGACAAGGAGGAGATCCTCGGGCTGCTCGACCAGATGGCCCGGCTCAAGCTCAACAAGTTCCACTGGCATCTGACGGACGACCAGGGCTGGCGCATCGAAATCCGGCGTTACCCCGACCTGACCGGGAAGGGCGCCTGGCGGCACTTCAACAAGCAGGACACGATCTGCACGGGCCGCGCGCGCCGGGAGCTGAACGACGACTTCCTGCTGCCAGAAAAGCGGCTGCGGACCGAGGGGGCCGACACGCTCTACGGCGGCTGTTACACGCAGCGGGACATCCGCGAGATCGTCTCCTACGCCGCCGCACGGGGAATCGACGTGATTCCCGAGATCGACATGCCGGGGCACTTCCTGCAGGCCATCGAACACTACCCGTGGCTCACCTGCTTCCGACCCGAGACCTGGAGCGAGCAGGCTTTCTCCTCGCCGCTCTGTCTGGGCAGGGACGACGTGCTGCGGTTCTGCGAGGAGATCTGGGAGGAGGTCTTCGAACTCTTTCCCTACGAGTACGTCCATATCGGCGGCGACGAGGTGAACATGAAGAACTGGAACCGCTGTCCGCGCTGCCGGGCCCGGATGCGTGCCGAGGGGCTGGCCGACGGCCACGCCCTGCAAGCGTGGTTCACCCGCCGGATGCAGCGCTTCTTCACCGAACACGGCCGCCGCATGATCGGCTGGGACGAACTGCTCGCCGACGAGGTAGATCCGGCCACGACGATCATGTGGTGGCGTCCCTGGGAGCCGCAGTCGGTGAGCGACGCGACCCGCCGGGGCTGCGACGTGATCGTGAGCGCGCAGTCGTGGTTCTACTTCTCGCTGGAGGAGGACGCCGGATCGCTCGCGCGCACTGCCGGATTCGAAATCCGCCCCGACTCGCTCTCCGACGAGCAGAAGGCACGCATCAAAGGCATCCAGGGCCACCTCTGGACCGAAAAGGTTCCCTCGTGGTCGCGCGCCGAGTACATGCTCTACCCGCGGCTGTTGATCGTGGCCGAGAAGGGTTGGTGCGCGCCGGAGCGCGTCAGCGAAGAGTCGCTGATGCCGCGGCTGCTCCGCTACTGCGAACGGCTGGACGCCGAAGGGATCAACTACCGGATCCCCTCGCTGAGAAACTACCACGAATTCTGCGTCTTCACCGACTCGGTCCGGACCACGGCCGAATGCCCGCTGCCGACGGCGATCCTGCGCTACACGCTCGACGGATCGGTCCCGACCGCCGCATCGCAGCGCTACACGGGTCCGATAACCTTCCGCGACGACGCCACGCTGCGCCTCCGGGCCTTCCATGCCGACGGCCGCACGGGCGACTGGGTGACGATCCGCTACGAGAAATGCGGCTTCGCACGGCCCGCCGAACCGCGCGAAACACAGCCGGGACTGCTGGCCGAGTGGTATTTCAAGCGTTTTCCGGACTGCGCCGCGATCGGCGGAGCGCAGGCCGACGGACGGTGTGTGGCCGATTCGGTCCACTTCCCGCAGGAGGCCACGGGCCGGCGGGCCGTGGGTATCGTCTTCCGCGGATACATCGACGTGCCGGAGAAGGGCATCCATACCTTCGCACTCGCCTCGAACGACGGCAGCGTCCTGCGGATCGGCGACCGCGTGGTGATCGACAACGACGGCGAGCACCCGCTGCTCGAGAAGACCGGACAGGCGGCCCTTTCGGCCGGACTGCACCCGCTCGAGCTGCGTTTCTTCGACTACAACGGCGGCAAGGTGCAACTGTCGCTCGTCAGCGAGGACGGCAGCCGCCGGACGCTCGACGGGACGTGGCTGCGGCACGTTCCTGCGGAAAGCCGGTAATCCCGGCGACCCGCACGCGGTGCGCCGCCGCCCCGGAAAGAGCATCTTCCCGGAAAGGCCCCGCCGGCCGGGACCGTCCGGAATCCGAAAAGCGTTTCACCCCCGTCGCACGACGAATGCGGCGGGGGTGAATCCGTCAGGGGCCCGCAGGCCGGGCACGAATTCCGCGCAACACGAATTCCGCGCAAGTCGCTGAAAATCAAAATCAGGAGCATCCCGTCCCGACGGATTGTAAGGAAAATCGCCCTTTACGACGAAAAAATGAAGCCGCAGGGTACAATCTGACAATAAATTCATATATTTGTGATACGTTAGAAACCCAACTAATCTAAAACACAATGGAACAGACCAAAGTGCGGGAGTTGCAGGACGTCGTGATCCGCTTTTCGGGCGACTCGGGCGACGGCATGCAGCTTACAGGCACGCTCTTCTCCGACACTTCGGCGCTCATGGGAAACGGCATCTCGACCTTCCCCGACTACCCCGCCGAAATCCGCGCCCCGCAGGGAACCGTCGCGGGCGTCTCGGGATTCCAGGTACACTTCGGCGACCACCGCGAGCTGAACCCCGGCGACTACTGCGACGTGCTGGTGGCGATGAATCCCGCGGCCCTGAAGGCCAACCGCAAATGGCTCAAGCGCGGCGCCACGGTCATCATCGACGGCGACTCGATCACCGAGGAGCACCTCAGAAAGGCCGGATTCGCCACGTCCGACCCGATCGCCGAGCTGGGACTCGACGAGTACAACGTCGTCGTGCCCGACATCACCACGATGACGCGCGAGGCGCTCAAGGAGACGGGGCTCGACAACAAGTCGGTCGTCAAGTGCAAGAACATGTTCGCGCTGGGCATCTGCTTCTGGCTCTTCGACCGCCCGGAGGATTACGCCCGCCGCTACCTCGATACGAAATTCGCCAGGAAGAACCCCGCCGTGGCCGAAGCCAACAAGCTGGCCATCGACGCCGGGTACAACTATGCGGCCAACACGCACCAGTTCGCCAACCATTACAGCGTGGCCGCCGCCCCGCTCGAGAAGGGAACCTACCGTTCGATCTCGGGCAACGTGGCCACGGCGTGGGGGCTCTGCGCCGCGGCCGAGAAGGCCGGACTGCCGCTCTTCTGCGGCTCGTATCCCATCACGCCCGCCACGGTGATCCTCGAGGAGCTGGCCAAGCGCAAGGACCTCGGGGTGAAGACCGTGCAGGCCGAAGACGAGATCGCCGGCATCTGCACGGCCATCGGCGCGGCCTATGCCGGGAACTTCGCCGTGACGACCACCTCCGGCCCGGGCCTGTCGCTCAAGAGCGAGGCGCTGGGACTGGCCGTGATGACCGAACTGCCGCTGGTGGTCGTGGACGTGCAGCGCGGAGGCCCCTCGACGGGCCTGCCGACGAAAACCGAGCAGAGCGACCTCCAGCAGGCCCTCTACGGCCGCAACGGCGAGTGCCCGGCGGTCGTGATGGCCGCCTCGTCGCCGAGCGACTGTTTCCACTACGCCTTCGAGGCGGGACGCATCGCCATGGAGCACATGACGCCCGTCATCCTGCTCTCCGACGGATTCATCGCCAACGGCTCCGAACCGTGGCGCATCCCGCAGATGAAGGATTACCCGGCCATCTGTCCGCCGATCGTGGACGAGGCCCCCGAGGGAGGATTCATGCCCTACGTGCGCAACGAGAAACTGGCCCGCGGCTGGGCGTTCCCCGGCAAGGTCGGGCTGGAACACCGCGTGGGCGGTCTGGAGAAGGACTGCGTGAAGGGCTGCATCTCGATCGACCCGGACAACCACCAGAAAATGGTGAAGACCCGCGCGGCCAAAGTGGCCCTCGTCGCCGAGGACATTCCCGCGCAGGAGGTCTGGGGCGATGCGGAAGGCGACCTGCTGGTCGTGGGCTGGGGCGGCACGCGCGGCCACCTGCAGAACGCCGTGGACGAAATGCGCCGCGAAGGCCGCAAGGTGTCGCTGTGCCACTTCAACTACATCAACCCCCTGCCGCGCGGCGTGCGCGAGATTTTCGCCCGCTTCCGCAAGATCGTCGTCTGCGAGCTCAACGAAGGACAGTTCGCCGCCTACCTGCGGCAGGAGCTGCAGGAGTTCCGCTACGAACAGTACAACAAGTGCGAAGGGCTGCCCTTCACGGTGGTCGAGCTTCGCCGGAAATTCGAATCCTTACTGAAATAACGCCATGGCACAATACAACTACACCCCCGCGGATTTCAAGAGCGACCAGGAGGTGCGCTGGTGTCCCGGATGCGGCGATCACGCCATCCTGAACGCCGTGCAGCGCGCCCTGCCCGAAATCGCCGACGCGACCGACACGCCGCACAACCTCTTCACGTTCATCTCGGGCATCGGCTGCTCGTCGCGTTTCATCTACTACATGAAGACCTTCGGGTTCCACTCCGTACACGGCCGCGCCAACGCCGTGGCGACGGGCGTCAAGGTGGCCAACCCGCGCCTGAACGTCTGGGTCACCACCGGCGACGGCGACTCGCTGGCCATCGGCGGCAACCATTTCATCCACGCCATCCGCCGCAACGTGGACCTCAACGTGATCCTGTTCAACAACGAGATCTACGGCCTGACCAAAGGGCAGTACTCCCCCACCTCGAAGCTGGGCAAGATAACCAAGACCTCGCCCTACGGCACGGTCGAAAAGCCGTTCAACCCCGGCGAGCTGGTGATCGGCGCCAAGGGCACGTTCTTCGCGCGTTCGATCGACATGGAGGTGCAGCTCTCGAAGGAGTGCATCGTCGCGGCAGCCGGACACAAGGGCATGTCGGTCGTCGAGATGCTCCAGAACTGCGTGATTTTCAACGACAAGACCCATGCGGCGTTCGCCGCCGACAAGGCCACGCGCGCCGAGCGGACCATCACGCTGCGCCACGGCGAAAAGATGCTCTTCGGCGCCAACCGGGAGAAGGGCCTCGTCTTCGAGAACATGCGGCTGAAGGTGGTGACCGTCGGAGAGGGCGGCTACACGCTGGACGACATCCTGACGCACGACGCCCACGAGCGCGACACGACGCTGCACGTGATGCTCGCCGCGATGAAGTATCCCGACTACCCGGTGGCGCTGGGCGTGATCCGCGCCGTGGAGGACGACGCCGTGTACGATGCGGCCGTCGAACGGCAGGTCGAGGAGGTGAAGGCCGCGAGCAAAATCCGCTGCGTGGACGATCTCCTGCGCTCGGGAGCCACATGGGAGGTGAAATGACGCGCCTCTCGGCAAAACGCACGGCCGGGTCTCCATCGCGGAGATCCGGCTGTTTTTCGAATGCCCCGTAATCGTTCGGAATCATGCGACACGCATACACCGCCGGACCGGGCGAAGTCGTCCGGGACATAGCGCCCGGAGGACACAACACCGGCGGCGCCCCGGCCAACTCCGCCTGGCACACGGCCCAGTCCGGCTACGAAGCCGCCGCCGCAAGACCGCGGGACGCGATGCGGAGGGCGTCATGTCCCGCCTGTCGGAGTTCCGACGATCCGGAGCCGGTCAATCGGAGCCGGGCGGGCTGTCCCGCGGTCCGTTCCCGACCGTACACCGGCAACCCCTCCGGCCGCGCGGCACGGACGGCCAAACCCTACACGCATCACGACCCGCTTCGGGCCGCTTCCGAAGCGGGCGTTTTTTCATTTTCCCGGGCGATTCTGGTACTCTCTTTGCAAAAGCCGAAACCGGAGTGTTTCACTTAATGCTTTTCTATCATGAAAAAATTATTGCTTACGTTCGTTTGCGCAGCGGCCGCGCTCGGCGTCTGCGCCGCACCCGAGAAGATCGGGTTCGACAAACTGCCGAAATCGTCGCAGGAGTTCATCCAGAAAAACTTCCCGCGCGAGGTGGTGAAAGACACCGAAATGGACCGCGAGGCGTCGTGGGACAAGTACACCGTCTATTTCAACAGCGGCTCCCGCGTATCGTTCGAAGGCGGCAAGGGAGACTGGTCGGAGATCGTGATGAAGAACGGCGCGGTTCCCGCGACCGTCATTCCCGTCAGAATCAAGACCTACGTCGCCGACAACTATTCCCAGAGCATGGTCAATCGGCTCTCGACCATGAAGGAGGGTTACAAGGTCGGGCTCACGAACGGCCTGACGCTCTACTTCGACAAGGAGGGCAAATTCAAGAAACTGGACAGGTAACAGTCATCCGCTTCCGCATCAGAGGTCGTTTGACCTGCCTTTCCCGATTCACCCCGCAGCGAGCCCGGCCCGCGCGGGGCGAATCTTTTTCCGCGGCTCCGGCGACGGCCGCGGCCGCACCTCCCGGAAGCGCACATACGCCGGAATCCGGCCCGACAGACAATCGTCCTTCGACACAAACGGCAGGAATTTCCGGAAAAATCCGTATATTTAAGGGCCGCATCCAAAAATCGCCCGCCCATGAACCCGCTCGTGCACACGCTTCTTCCGGCCGCCGTTCTGCTGTCCGTCCTTCCGGCCGCCTCCCAGTCATCCAATCCCTTCGCGGAACAGGTTCTGCGTTACCCGCAGGAGAAGCTCCACGTCCACACCGACAAGGACACCTATGTGGCAGGAGACACGATCTGGCTGCGTGCGCGGTGCGTCGATGCCGCCTCGCACCGTCCGGTGGCGGCGAGCCGCTACGTCTATGCCGAACTCCGCGACGAATCGGGCGCGCTCGTGCGGCGGATCAAGATACTCCGCCGCGATTCGCTCTACGCGGGCTATCTTCCCGTTCCGACGGACGCTCCGGACGGCGACTATACCTTCTCGGCATACACGCGCTTCATGCGGAACCAGGGTGCGGACTACTTCTTCCGCAAGCCCCTTCGGATCGCCGCCTACCGCGGCGCTGCGGGCGAGGTTCCGAAGCCGCGGCCCCGCCCCGCGACGGGCGATTTCGCCGTGACGTTCCACCCCGAAGGCGGTTACCTCGTGCCGGGCCGTTCGTGCCGCGTAGCCTTCAAGGCCCTGACGGATGCGGGCCGTTCGACGGCTGTCGAAGCCGTGCTCCGCGACGACCGGGGTACGACGCTCGACACCGTGCGGACGCGCCGTGCGGGAATGGGCAGTTTCCGGATGGTTCCCGAGGCGGGCCGCACCTACCATGCAGTGTGCCGCACCCCTTCGGGCGCCGAGAAGCGCTTCGACCTCCCCGTGCCGAATGCCGCGGCGTGCGTGCTGCAACTCGCGGAACGGGACGGATTCATCGCGGTGAACGTGCTGACGGCAGGATCCTTGCCCGCACGGCTGCGGCTGGTGGTGCACTGCCGGGGCAACCGCTGCTACGACGGAGGCTGGGAACCGGGATTGCTTTTCCGCAGTTCCGATCTGCCGGCGGGCGTGGTGCAATGGCTGTTGCTGGATGCGGCGGGCAACGCCCTTTCCGAACGGCTGCTGTTCAATGAGGGCACAGAGGGAGTGCATGTCTCGCTGCGGGCGGAGAATCCCTCTCCGCGACGCCGGGAGCGTGCGGATTTCTCGGTCCGCCTGACCGACAGCGCGGGAAATCCCCTGCGCGGGGAGTTCTCGGTTTCGGTGACGGACCGCAACGCCGTGCCCGACCCCGTCTCGGGCGACATCCGCACGACGCTGCTGCTCACCTCCGACCTGCGGGGATATGTCGAATGCCCCGGGAGTTATTTCCGGAGCGACGATCCCGAAGCCCGTGCGGCGCTCGACGAACTGATGCTGACGCAGGGCTGGAGACGCTACGACGTGCCGGCCCTCCTGCGCGGAGAGTACGCCGAGCCGGAGTACGCGCTCGAAGCGGGACAGCAGATCTCCGGACGGATCGTCCGGGCCGGGCTGGTGAACACCCGCAAGCAGCTCGGGAAGTACCGGATGGCGATGATCGTGCCCCGTTACGGCTACCTGGCCGAAGCTCCGGTCCGGGCGGACGGATGCTTCGATCTCGACGGTTTCGATTTTCCCGACAGCACGGCATTCGTGCTGCGGCCGCAGACGACGACAGGGCGGATGCGCAATGCCTTCGTGAAGGTCGATCCCGAGACTTTCCCCGAGAACGGGATTCCGGCGCCCTATCCGGCCGCCGGAGCCGGCGATGCGGAGGCGTTGTTCCGCACGGCGCTGGCCTACGTCGGATACATGGGCTCGGCCGACCTGCGAAACGTGCTCATAGACCCCGTGGAGGTGCGGGCGAAGCGGGAGATTCCCCGGACGCTGGAGGAGCGCAAGGCGGTTTACTCCTGGAATGCGGAGCGGATCGCCGATACGGGAGTCCACACGATCCTCGACTGCATCGAACGGATGCCCGGAATACGCAGGCGGGAGAACGTGTTTCTCTATCAGGGACGGGCCGTTTTCTTCATGTGCGACGGAGTGCTTTACGATGACCTCGAAGAATCGCTCCCGGCATTCTCCGCTCCGCCGGCGATCGACCGTAATCGCACCGTCAAAAGAATAAATATGGCGGGGCCTGGCGTTCCGGATACTGATTCGGATCTTGGCTCGGGGCCTGGTTCGGATACCAATGCCTCTGATACCCATCTCGCGCAGGCCGTTGCGGCGCCCATCGGGCAATATTCCGATCTGCCTCCCTTTGTGAATCTGCCGCTGGAATGGGTCGATCGGATCGACATACTGGACCGATTCTCCGGCCGGTTCCTGTCCGGACGCGATAACGGCATCATCGCCGTCACGCTGAAATCCTACGAAGAGATTTCGGCTCTCGATACGGGCGAGAGTATCGACGTGGGAATCGTCTCGCCGTTGGGCTATCAGACGCCTGCGGAGTTCTACTCCCCGGCCTACGAAACGCCGGAGAGCCGCGACAGCCACACGCCCGATTTCCGCACGACGCTCTACTGGAATCCCTGCATCCGCACCGATGCCGACGGCCGGGCGGCTTTCGGATTCCGGACCTCCGACGCCCCGGCCGACTTCCGGATCGACATCGAGGGGCTGACTCCCGACGGACAGCCGGTCGTGCATGCCGAGTAGCGGATGCGGCGGCAGGACAAACGGCCGCCCGGCCGGGAGTGCCTGCGGATATTCCGGTGGGGAGAGGTCCTCAAAGGCCGGAAAGAGTGTGGGGGTAAAAACGAAATGTGACAAACCAGAGGAGAGCAATAAACCCGTAAATACAGTGTAACACAGACAGATAAGCACAAGATCGTCCCGGGCAGCCGCTCGATCGAAATGCGACTTTAGTGATACTTTCGTGTTACTTTGACATGCCTTTAAACGGTCCGTTTGAGCGGAAAATATTACACGCCCCGAAATAAGCTATCAAAACAGCTCAAATTCCAGCGATGATATCCTCGATACCGAATGGAAAAACCCCGCCATACATCGGTAAAATGATGATTATGGTGGGGTTTTATTATGTTGTTACTCCCGCAACGAGTATGCTTCAAGAACTGTTCAAGATACCGTTCAATCGTCCGAAAATCATCTTCAGAGAGCCGATTTTCTGACTCCAGCAATATGGCCCATTTCGAGTTTAAATGTTCATTAAGATGTTCACTAAGATGTTCAATTAATCACGTCCGTAAAAACGAAAAAGATATATTAGATGTTCGTTTAGATGTTCAATTACAACATATATTTATTTGTATTAGTGTGTGCATAATGGTCGTATTTATGCAAAAATAGCATGTAAATAGCGGTTTTATGGATGGATAATACACATTGCATTACTTCAACTTAAATATGCAATACGTTGCATATTAGCATTTTGCCGCATGTTTACGCAGAAAAATCATGCAAATTATGTGTGCGAAAGAATTATCATGTGCTTCAATATTTGGGGACTACGCACATGCTATTTATTCGTTTGCAGCGGCAGAGATGGCATCCTCGGCATCCATAGAAGGGGCCTTTTTTGCTGTTCTGATTTCAGCTTTGAGGGATTCCGATTCCGCTTTTATCAATTCATTTTCAGCTTCGAGACGTCCTATTTGTTTTGCAAGGTCTTTGATTTCAGCATCTTTTTCCCGAAGATAAGTCAATAATTGCGCCACCGTCTCTTTGTCCGATAACTTTGTACTGTCAAACTCATCGAGACGCAGCATATCTCCTTGCCCCGTAATAAGCCACATAAGATTGACCTCTGGAATTATAGACAATATATTCCCTATTGCAGTAGAATTAAGAGGTGTGTCTTTGGCTTTTCCCGTGAAATTAGAGTATGACATACCAATTTTTTCACAAAACTTCTTCTTTCCAAGTCCTGATTTTTCAGCAAGTTGTAATATTCTGTCTTTAATGCTACCAAATTTATTTGTCATTTCGCTTGCTAATTAGGGAATATATTTGTTATATTTGCAATGCGGTTTCCAATGTGTAACTGGCGGACAAATATAGCAAAAAAGCAAGTTATGGCAAAAATCATTCTTGAGTACGGAGAGCGCAAGGTGCTCGGCGAGATCTTCAATGTGAGCCAGCTCACCATCCGTAGAGCGTTATCATGCAAGACGAATACAGACCTCGCGAAAAAGATTCGCAAGGTCGCCCTCGACCGGGGCGGTGTCTTAAAACCGAACCAAAATCCTACTCAGCAATGAACAATAGGTGGATCATTCGCGAAAACTACGTCGGGGCTGCGATATTCGGGCTGTTGGCGTTTGGAGGCGCTCTTGGCATGTGTGCCGGGAATACAATTCACTTGCTTACCACTGTAATCAGTGGTTCGGTAAGCTGGGTTCTGTGGCGGGAAGCAAAACAGTTGGAAAATCAGGGATGACAATCGGCTCCCTAATTTTTCCGTAAAACACAAAAGTATTATCCGGAGCGATACCAACACAGGAGCGGTAAAAAAGTAAAACGATGCAACGATTTGGTCATACGATAGTAGTTACAGTAGAGGATCTGACACGTAGCGATGATGGGGAACCGGTAATGACCATGAATAATTATCGGAATCTTGTACGTCGTAAACAACTCAATATCCTTCGCCCCGGTAAAGGACTGGGTTGTTGCGCTCTGATCGAATACCCATCATTGCCGGAACGCTTCCGGCATAAGTTCGAAGCCAAACACGGCAATCCGGAAGAATTGCTAAGCGACAACAAACCGATGATTACGATCAATGCTACGGCCCGCCGATTCTTTGCGGGCTTGGAAGAAGGTTCCTTCCGATTGCCGAACGGAGAGCGGCTTCCGGCCGAAAAGATCGAGGAGTATACGCTGAACGCGTCGGTTCTCGATGTTTTGGTGGAAAAGGTTCAGGAACAGCGGATCGGCCGGAACCGTCTTAAAAACTCGACCCGGATTATTTGGGAGAATATCCTCGCCACGGCCGAACAGATGCGCAATGACTTTCACCACACGCTTCCGGAGAATGCCGCGCGTTTGAAGGATAAATTGAGAGCCTATGAGCGTGAAGGTTTTGCAAGTCTCGTATCGAAAAAATTCTGCAATGCGAACAAATCCAAAATTACCCCGGAAGGAGGGCGTTTGCTGGTCGCACTGCGTCGTAGTCGCATACCGGTCTATACGCTTCGCCAGATATTCGAGGAGTACAATCGTCGGGCCGAGCAAAAAGGATGGAAAACACTCGAGTCGATGAATTCCGTCACGGCCTACCTGGATCGTCCGGATATTGCACCGAAATGGTGGGCGGCAGTCTATGGAGAACTGGCTGCACGCCAGAAGTTCGACCGCAAGCAGCAAACGGTGATGCCGGCTCTTCGCGATGCCTTGTGGTATGGCGACGGTACGAAGCTGAACCTTTATTATAAAGGACGGGACAAGAGCGGGCGTTTGGTCAAGAAAACGGCAATGGTCTACGAGGTAATCGACGCCTACAGCGAAATGCTGTTGGGTTATTGCATCGGGGAGGTCGAGAATGCCGAGATGCAGCGCAGAGCGTTCCGTATGGCAGTCGAGACGGCCGGACATAAACCGTTCGAGATTGTTACGGACAATCAGGGAGGGCAGAAAACGGACAAATCGAAGGAATTCATGTCCCGAATCTGTCGAATCAGCCGCAATACGGCACCACATACGCCGCAGGCCAAGACGATCGAATCGCTTTTCGGCCGATTCCAGCGCGAAGTGCTGCATGCCGACTGGCGATTCACAGGACAAAATATCACGGCTACGAGTCGCGATTCGCGCCCTAATCTCGAATTTGTCGAAGCCAATGCGGACGGGCTGTACACCTTCGAGGAATTATGCAGGGCGTATGCCGATTATCGGGAGCGTTGGAACGATATGCGTCATCCGGATTCGAAAATGAGCCGTCGGGAGATGTATCTCCGCTCGGAGAATCCCGAGGCTCCGGCATTATCCCGATACGACTATATGGAAATGTTCTGGCGCGAGACAGAACGTCCGAGCGAATTCACGTCGTCAGGTATTACCATTCAGGTCGAAGGACAACGTTACACTTACGAAGTCTTCGACGCGGCAGGACTCCCGGATATGGAGTTCCGGCGTAAGAATACGACCCGCAAATTCTTTGTCCGCTACGATCCGGACGATATGACACGGGTATGGCTCTGCACAAAACCGGCAGTAGGCGGTCTTCGGATGGTCGTCCCGGCAGGACCGTACGCAACCGTACACCGGGCCATTCAAGAGCAGTCCTCCGAAGAACAGATATTTCTGCGGGCAATGCTCGAAGCGAACAAACAAGAGCGCATCCTACGTCAGATGGAAGGATACAGGCTCGAACTGGAACACGGCGTTGCCCCGGAACAACACGGACTGCGTACACCACGCCTGCAAGGCCTATCGCGCCGGGATCAGGAACGTCTCTACGACACACGTGCGGTCCATACGCTGACTCCTACCGGTACGGAAGCGGCGGAAAGCTGTGAACCGATTTCCATCGGTCAGACCGAGAAACAGATCAGCAATATGACTTTCGATGAAGCATCATTTTATAACCGATTCTGATATGAAACTTACGAACGAACAGAAAAACGAAATTCGCGAGCTGCTCCAAAATTATGTCGGCCGCTACCCGAGCCAAAACAAAGCAGCAAACTCCCTGATCGGGATCTCGGCCGGCACGGTATCAACGATTCTCAATGGCCGGTACGAGTCAATTAGTGACGAGATGTTTGTGAAGCTGCGGGCGCAGATCTCCGGACAGCGGGCCGAAGGATGGCAGCTCTGCAGGACGAGGATGTATCAGGAACTCTCCGAACTGTTCTCCGACGCACAGCAATTCCAGAATGTCGCATGGGCCATCGCTCCGGCAGGTTCGGGGAAAACGACAACGGCACGCGACTACGCATCGCAACACGAAAACGTTTTCGTGATCCCCTGTTCGGAGGACATGCACCGTATCGACTTCATCCGAGAAATGTCTCGAGCTTTGGGCATCGGCATTTCAGACCGGAGCATGCACGAACTGCTCGAACGGATTACACGGCATCTGCTGACGCTTGAGGCTCCGCTGCTCATATTCGACGAAGGGGACAAACTCTCCGATTCGGTTTTCTACTATTTCATTACGATCTACAACCGGCTGGAGAATTTCTGCGGCATCGTGTTCATCTCTACGCACTATATCAAACGACGCATGGAGATAGGACTTTCGTACAACAAGAAGGGCTACGACGAAATCCATTCGCGCATCTGCCGCAAATTCATCGAACTGACGCCGGCTTCATCCTATGAAGTCGCCGCAATCGCCCGTGCAAATGGTCTGACGGACGATCGGACGGTTAAAACGGTCGTCAAAGATGCTGCCGGATGCGAGTTCGACCTTCGGCGTGTACGCCGGGAGATTCACAAACAGAAAAGACTGGCGGCTATCGCAATAAAATAATTACTTCGAATCCTGTTCAAACCCATTTATCATGGCTAAATCTCTTTCTGTAACCCAGGCTCTCACGATTCGTCGCCATACGATTCGACCCGATGGCGGATGGGGAGACTGCGTCGGTGAGATAGACCGCACGGGCGTCGTATTCTTTTGGGGAAAATCCGGAAACGGCAAAACCTCTGCCGTCATGTCTTTCGGCAAGGCCTTGACGCCCTTCGGACGTGTGCTCTACGATTCGCTCGAAGAAGGCCTTTCCGTATCGTTTCTCAATACTCTGCGGCGTCATGCAATGCAGGATTGCGGACGACGGTTCCAGGTAGTAGCCGGAGAATCCATGGAAGAACTCGACGAACGGCTGTCGAAGCGCAAGTCTCCGGACTTCGTCATCATTGATTCATTCCAGTACACACAACTCGACTACCGTCAGTACATCGCATTCAAGGAACGGCATCCGGACAAGATGCTCGTCTTCGTGAGCCATGCCGACGGAAAACAACCGGCGGGCCGGGCCGCCCGATCGGTAATGTACGATGCCGGACTGAAAATTTGGGTAGAGGGGTATAAGGCATTCAGTAACGGTCGTTTCTTCGGTCCGACTGGTGAGTATACTATCTGGCGCGAGAAGGCAGATGAATATTGGGGGACACCGCAAAGTCAGAAACCATTTTCAAAAATCGAGAAGTGATGAAACTATACATCAGTGGCCGCATATCGGGACGTCCCGCCAAGCTGGCGCAGGCGGAATTCGGTGAAGCGGAGGCCAAAATCCGCAAATTCGGACTTATTCCGGTCAATCCGATGAACAACGGGTTGCCAGCCGACACGGAATGGGAGGATCAGATGGGACAGGATATTGCCATGCTGCTCCGGTGCGATGCGATCTATATGCTCCCCGGATGGCAGCAGAGCGAGGGTGCTACCCTCGAATATCTGATTGCCAGACAACGACGGATGCGGATATTCCTGGCCGAGACATTCGAGGCCCATGCAGGAATAGAAGATCTCACAAAACAATAGTCCCATGAAACGCAAACCGACCAGTTACGCCCGGTTTTACGCTCTTCTGAACCGAATGCCGGGAGATCGGAGCCAGATCAAGGAAACTCTTGTCGCACGGTTTACAGAAGGCCGGACGACCTCTCTGCGCGATATGCGGACAGCGGAATACGAGGCTATGTGCCGAACGATCGAAGCGGAACTCGAACATCCCGGGATGAGCAGCGAAGAATTCCACCGTGAACGGAAGCGTTTGAGGTCTGCCGTATTGCACCGGATGCAGCGGCTTGGAATCGACACATCGGACTGGGACATTGTTGACACATTCTGTTTGAGCAATCGCATTGCAGGAAAAGAATTCGCCCGTCTTTCGCTCTCAGAATTGGAATTGATGATTCCTAAACTCGAAGCTATGGGCCGTAAAGGGTACTCACGTCCCAGAAAAGCAATGATCCCGATAATTATTCGCACAGATCAGATACCAAGTTAACCAAGAAGATGACCTGAAGTGCCGTAATCGAAGATCGAATTTTAAGAGAATGGACAAATTAGGAAATATTACACTGTACAACGCTGATTGTATGAATCTCCTGCGAGAGTTTCCAGACCGATCATTCGATTTGGCGATTGTCGATCCGCCCTATTTCGATGCTCCTGATAAATTGGGTTATTATGGAACTACTAAATCGTCGATAGGAGTAAAACGACCGGCATACGAGGCAAAACATTGGACGGTTCCCGATAAGAACTATTTCATGGAATTGCGGCGTGTATCGAAAAACCAGATCATTTGGGGATGCAATTATTTCTGTTATCCCTTCGGCCCCGGCCGCATCGTATGGGATAAAGTCAATGGAAAAAGCTCTTTTTCGGATTGCGAAATAGCCTACTGCAGTTTGATTGATACGGTTCGCCTGTTTGCATTCATGTGGAACGGAATGTGTCAAGGAAAATCTATCTCCGAAGGGCGCATCCAGCAAGGAAATAAAATGCTGAATGAGCGTCGTATCCATCCCACCCAGAAGCCTGTAGCGCTCTATAAATGGCTGCTGTCGAACTATGCCGAACCGGGCGACAAGATTATCGATACACATCTGGGCAGCGGTTCGATATGTATAGCCTGCGACGATCTCGGATTCGAAATGACGGGCATAGAACTCGACAAAGATTATTACGAGGGTGCCAAACGGAGGCTTCAATGGTATCAGGTACAACAGAAACTATTTTGACGATGACCCACGCATCCCTTTTCAGCGGCATCGGCGGCTTCGATCTGGCGGCCGAGTGGGCGGGCTGGACGAACGTCTTCAACTGCGAAATAGATTCGTTTTGCCGCAAAGTGCTGAAATATCATTTCCCCGATGCAGAACAATATGAAGACATTAAAAAATCAGATTTCAGCAAGTGGCGGGACCGTATCGACGTACTTACCGGAGGTTTCCCTTGTCAACCGTTCTCGCTCGCAGGAAAACGCAAAGGAACCGATGACGACCGCTACCTGTGGCCCGCGATGCTCGGTGTCATTCGGACTGTTCGCCCGCGATGGGTCGTTGGAGAAAATGTTTACGGCATTGTTAATTGGTCGGAAGGGATGGTCTTCGACACGGTGTGTTCTGACCTGGAAGCGGAAGGATACGAAATGCAGCCGTACATTATACCGGCTTGCGGTGTCGGCGCTCCCCACCGACGGGACAGATGCTGGTTTGTTGCCCACCGTGCAGACACAAGGATTGAAACGATGCGAGATGGGCAAGACGGTTTTCATGCCGCTGGGATTGTTACCGACCCCGACTGCGACAGATGCCGGATCGGGACGTACCAACCGAAGTCCGTCTCCGGGAGCAGCCGAACGACCGACAATCGCACTTGCGGCGAAGAGAGGTCTCCTGCCTATACCTACGGCCAACGATGCGAAGAATGCAACGCTTCCGAAAAGTCAAGCCAAACGCAAGGGCTCAGTATCCAAAATGGCAATGGGATGCGACGGATACCTGACTGGAGCGGGTTCCCGACTGAATCCCCTGTATGTGACCGAAATGATGGGTTTCCCGGTGAACTGGCTGGTCTCTCCTTTCCTGCGTGGTGCAGAGAATCGATCAAAGCCTGCGGAAACGCCATAGTCCCGCAGGTAGCGTTGCAGATATTCAAGACGATCGAAGAATACGAAACAAAACAACTGAGATGAAAGAGCAAGTAACAAGCATCGAGCAGTCGAAGAGATTGATCGAACTGGGCGTGCCGGCGCATAAGGCCAGCATGGTATGGTTCCCTGAATATAAAATTAGGAATCATCAACTACTGATTTGCCATGAGGGCCCTTATGAGCTTATCATGAAATACACATCGTATGGTGATATGGAGGACAAAGTAATACCCGCCTTCACGGTCGCGGACTTGTTGAATATAATTCCTGAGGGGATCACGTATGGACGCTTGCGTATTACGCGCAGTTCTTATTCGAGAGGAAAAGATTGGCGAGTTTTCTACAAACGGGTAGGTGTTTCAAAAGGGGCCATTGTATCTTTCGGAGATAGCACACTAATATGTCCTGCGTGTGATATGATCGAATGGCTATTGGCGAACAATTATAAGCTGAACATATAAAACAAAGAACGGGAACTATAACAATTATGATTGAATCTAAAATTTTATACGGCGTTACATGCGATCGTTGTGGGGAAACACTGATTAACAGCAATGATAATAGTGCATGGTATGATCGCAGTACAGCGGAAGAAGAAGCATCCGAGGAGGATTGGCACTCGGTAAGTAATCATCATTATTGCCCGAATTGCTATCGGGAAGATGACGACGGTAATCGGACGATTAAAGCACCATTCCCCTACTATGTGCATAAGATCAACCAATTCATGAATCAGATAGCGGAATCCTATCCATGCCGCATTGTCGAGGAAGACGATCATTTCGCTCTTCATGGAAACACACAGGATGGCAAGCATCTCGCTCCATGCGACGAAGAATGGGTACGATCATACGCCGCCGATAAACTACTCGGTATTCAGATGATCGACAAAGGATGCGCGAATGCCGAATATATCATCCGATTACGCAAAAAATAGAGCCATGAAAAGCGAAAGAGCAAAACAATATTTGTTGAAAGTCGTAGCGCCGATAGCGCCAATGTATCCCGGTTGTCCGGAAGAATGCGACTTGAAACTGATAGAGGCTAAACGGGCTGTCGAATTAGCCGAGCAGGATGCCGAAATGCGAATGCGTGAGAAAGCACATAAGATTATCAAGGAAATGATGGAAGGCGTTTTTCAAGGCAATATGCCCCAAAATATAGCCGACGAATTTATCCAAAAACTGAACGAGGAATGAAAAAGATAATGTTCAACGACCGCTACGGCTTGACGCAGGCGGTGATCGAAGGTCGAAAGACCATGACGAGACGGATAGTCCCTACTAAGACGAGGTTGCGTCGTGCTTTGGCGGTAATACACGATGAGCCTCACGGAAGTGAACAAGAAGAATATCTGAAGTCCGCCTACTACAAGGTCGGCGAGATAGTGGCTGTGGCGCAAAATTATGCCAATGCTTTCTCGTCAATACGTGGCATTCCTGTATATGGCGCGGATAGATCACCGGGATGGGGCAATAAAATGTTTGTCCGAGCAGATTTGATGCCCCACCAAATCCGCATCACCGGAATCAAGTGCGAGCGGTTGCAGGATATTTCGGACGAGGATTGCTTAAAGGAGGGGATTTTCGTTAACGAGTATTTCGGCAATGGCAAAAAATGCCATCATTACGGGTTCGATGGCTTTTTCAATGGAACCGAAGGATGGTTTGCCCGAGGATGGTTCGACACTCCCCGCGAAGCCTTCGCCGAGCTTATCGACAAGGTTTGCAGAAAAGGTACGTGGGCCTCGAATCCGTGGACCATGGTATATGAATTTGAATTGGTCAAATGAGCAACTTAATATGTCAAATAGTTACCCGTAAAATCTATGCCTATGTGGCAGAGATATTCGGCGAACCCGTTTTTTGGGATAATAATTGGTGTCTTATTGTCGATGTAATTTGGCGGGACAATGGATGCCCAATACGCGAACAAATGGTATTAAAGTTCGACACCAAAGAAGAAGCCGAACGGGTGAAGATTGGGATGGTGGCGAAGGTTAAAGAGCGTTTAGAATTAATTTAATGATTTGGCAAAATAGCGAGATTCTCGCAAAACCTCGCAAAACCTCGCAAAACTATGAAAACAATCTTTGTCTTATGCTGTCTGCTGACGGTCGGGTGCTGCTCGTGTCGGAGAACTCCGGTAATTGTCGAAAGGCGAATCTACGTCCATGATCCGCTACCCGATTCATATCCGCACTGGATTCCTAAAACACACCGGGATTCGGTATTATGGAAAGCATCGCAGGCCGCCCGACAATCGGCGACAGAATCAACCAAACACCTAAACCCTTTATATCAATAAAATTATGGAAAACACAGTAGAAACCCTCGTCGAGGCCAAAATGCAACTCGAAAAAACGATCGACAGTCTGATCCGTGCATTCGCACATGAAAACAATTTGCCCCTGGATAAAATCAGCGGGCAGATCGGAACCCATGGACGCGTGAGTTTCATGGGGATAATTTGTGACGATGAGTGTATGACGAAAATAAACATAACCTTGTAATATGGACATCTCGAAAATGACAGCAGCGCAGCGCGCCGAACTGAAGGCGCAGCTTGAGGCCGAAGAGCGTGCCGAGAAACAGAAACGCGAAGACGACATCGCAGCCTACAAGTCCGCCGTGGATGAGTTCTGCCGTACGAAGTTCTTTCGGCTACAGACACTGAGCGAGGAAATGCGGCGTCTCAAGGACGAAGTGTTTGCCGATGCCGAGTTGCTTATCCGGCTTAAGGAGGATTTGTTCCGGACCAAATCCGACCGTCACAGCGACCAGTTCACCACTTCCGACGGTCGGCTGACCATCGCTTTGGGCAACCGGACCAATGACGGCTGGGACGATACGGTAGAGGTAGGCGTAGCAAAGGTCAAGGAGTTCATCCGCTCGCTGGCAAAGGATGCCGACTCGGCAGCCCTGACCGAGATGGTGATGAACCTGCTGGCGAAGGACCGCAAGGGAAACCTCAAGGCCAGCCGAGTACTCCAGTTGCGTGAGATTGCCCGCAGATCGGGGTATCCCCAACTTATCGAAGCCACAGACATCATCCAAAGCGCATACCGACCCGTGGACACCTGTCAGTTCATCTCCGTATCATATAAGGACGAGAAGGGCGTAAAACAGACGCTCCCACTTTCCATGGCCGCAATGGAATAATCCCGAACGGTTTTCTGCGGCGGTTCGATTCCGCCGCCGGGAACAAAAATCACGAAAGATTTGTTGGGGGGGGGAATTTCATAACTTTGCCCTGTATAACCAAAACTTAAATTCATTATGAAAAAGATTTTCTTCTTATTCCTGGCCATGATTGCCATTTCGACCGTAGGTTGTTCGGATGACAATGAGGACAACGTACAAAATGAATTGCTTGAAGGAACATTTTGGGTTCATCAGGAAAAATCGAACGGTTTGCTATGGATTGAAGCCATTGAGTTCCAACGTAATGGTAAATGCGTTTATGTTTATCTGGAAAAAAGCGGATCAACGACGACGGATCAAGGAGAAGCCGTAGGAACGTATAGCTATGTTCCGCCAACGGTAACGTGTAAAGTTTCTATGGATGGAGAAACTGCAACCATGCAATTATCCGTAAACGGAGATAAAATGACGGATGAACGCGGTATGGTATTCGAAAAACAATAATAATTTGAACGGCAGTTGCTCGATTTGAAATTTGTTTCTATATTTGCCCTTGCTTACTACATATACAATCGAGGGCAAAGATCAAAAAAACGATTTTGACTCGATAAAGGAACGCCCCTATGATGGGTCGGGAGGAAACGACCGGCCAGCATTCACGCCCTGCGTATATGTGGTAAGCACATCTACGGGGGCGTTCTCTTTATTGTAAATTCTTATTCTATGCTTACCAATAAGAATGCAGACGCAGTTACGTACTGCAAACCGGTTGTCTGGAATGACAGCGATATTACGCTGTCACCAGTGGTAATCGACAACAAGCCCTATTTTATTGCCGTCGAAGTATGTAAATTACTCGACCTTTCCAATCCAACAGACCGGCTGAAATCACTTGATGATGATGAAAAGCTGACCTATCCAATAAATAGGGCAGGTCAGCAACGAATTGTTAATCTGGTAAATGAAAGTGGGTTTTACCATCTCATCTTTTTATCTCGTAAACCACAGGCCGCAGCCATCCGCAAATGGGTGACCTCAGAGGTCTTGCCGACTCTTCGCCGAACGGGACGTTACGAATTGCCATCGGTCCGGAAACGGGAATCAATACGTTATCCCCGTCGTGGGGAACAGATCACGGCGGATATTCTCCACCTGCTGTGGCTTATCGGCGAGAGTCTTCACCAAGGGGACCAGATCGCCGTCGCTTTGGAATTGGGGGTATCGCGTCAGACCGTAAGCCGCGTTCTGAACGGCGGACAGAAGAGCAGCAGAATCCTGATGGCTCTTTACAAGCGGGCACAGGCCAACCGGGAAGCGGATCGTCTGTACTGCTCTCCGCGCGAAATGGCGCAACTGCTCACGAGCGAATCTGCGACGCTACCCGCGCCGCTGCGGCTTCCTGCGGTGCATTTCAACCGCGGTAGCGGAGGTTCTTTGGGAAATCAGAATGCCCGCAAACACCGATCCGACCGTTGAACCGTCAAACAAGTAAATCATCATGGGACACAATAAAATCCGCAAACGTTATATGGTCACCGAGGGCGAGCTGTTCCGGCTTTACGCCGAGATCATGCAGGTACGCCACGAAGAGCGCCGCGAAGCGTTCATGTCCGATTTCCGCAAACTGCTGCGCGAGGCGCAGCCCGTACGACTGACTGTCGAGAAAGGAGGTTCGGATGGTACGCTTTGAGCATGACAGCTACGTGATCGAAGTGCATACCGGCGGCAATCCCGTCGAAAGCTGGATGAAACTGCACGAGGAGATCAGCTACCTGATCAGCCTCGTCGATCAGAACAACTGCCCGGAGGACGGCTTCGCCTACCTTCCGCAGTTGCTCGGGGACATGATGCCTTCATGGGAAACGGCCCGCAGGATGACCGAACATTAAGCCATTCCCGATAAATTGCTGAACCGCCGGATCAAATCCGGCGGTTTTTGTTAAATAACTGAATATATTCGAAAAATAAAGATACAAAAATCGTATCTTTGCAGGGAGGATACTTTGATTTCGAAGCCATGTCCCGCGGTCGTAACAAACACTTGATCGAGCAGCGCAATGCGGCGCTGATCCGCCGGTATTACTACTGGACGGAATTGCAGCGCCTGCGCTTCGACGACGCGCTGAAAATCCTCTCGGAGCAGGAGTTCTTCCTCTCCGAGGAGCGCATCATGGCGATCATCCGCCAGGCGTGCCGCGAATGCCGGGAACTGAAGGTGCAGCCCGTCCCGAAGGTCCGCAAGCCGCGCATCACGGCGGCCCAGTTGGCGCTCTTCGCCGGCGAATAGTCGTCATTCGGGTTTTCCGAGGTTGTCCTTCGCTGTCCATCGGAACGTCGTTTCGTAAATCTTCCAGTTATAGACCGTCGTGGAGCTGTCGCTGCGTACCCGCAACATCGGGCCGATGGAGCCTTTGGGGCGGTACCCGTGCAGAGCCTTCACCACGCGACGGTTCAGTTGCGCCCGGGCGGCGATCCGGTCGGTGGTTCCCGACCCGGCGTGTGTGTCGTCGTAGCAGTCGATGGCCAGCCGTACGGTGATCTCGGCCGTTCCGCGCTGCACGTTCGGTCCCGGTATCCCCATATCGGCCCATTCTACTCCTACGGCACTTAACAGCACGCAGGGGAATACCACGGGATATTGGTCATCGGAATTCGGTTCGAGCTGTCCGTAATCCTCGTCGATCAAGCGCAGCTCGGGAACTTTCTGCCCCAAGCGTGCGATCAGTTCGGTCAATACTTTATCCATTTCGGTGTGATTTTAAGAAGTTTCTCTTCTCCTTTGTGGAGTATCTGACGGGTAAGTGCGGCACTCGGCCCGATGAACTGCCGTTTGGGAATGCGCACCGTCAGCTTCGTTTTCTTCGTCAGCGCAAGTCTTTTCCACATTTCCGCCGTTTCGTTCGCCTCGGTCCGGTCTGGCGCTTTCGTCTTGCCGCCCCCGGCCACGAAATACCGGTACCACGCAAAGCGCCGCATTTTCGGCGTAACGGTCGGATGCGTCACGCCTCCGCTGTTGTGGATGGAGGCGTAGTCCACGTCATTGAACACGCGGGTCCGGAAAGCGGACGTCTCGTAGCGGGTCGATTTCATCAAGTGGCTGCGGCTACTCAACAATGGCCCGTAGCGTTGTGCCGCGAATTTCCCTCCCGACTGTTGTCGCCGAGTGACGGGCCACGGTTCGAGTGCACTGTCAACGAACCCGCCCTTCCGGAAATTCTCCCGGTAGTGATTCACGGCCAGCCGCCCGATAATTGGGGGCATTTCGTCGCGCAGGAGCTTTCGAGCCGCGGTTTGGAACTGTCTGAGTTCTTTTCGGAGTTGTTCTATCGTCATTTTATCGCTCTTTGAACGGATTTCGAAAAATTATTTGGAATCCGTCGAAAAACATCTTATTTTTGCATTGTAACGACGGCCTCGAGACCTGCGGCGCGGATTGTAGTTCCGCGAGAATGGTTTCGGGGTCGTCACTTTTTCACACCCTCCAGAATCCTCGGGGAGTCCGATATGCTGTAAAACAGAATCTGTCCGTCCGTGGTCTCGCGCACGACGATCCAACTCCTGTCTCCCAAAATCCGGATCTCGAAGATATGCGAACGTTTCAGACCGGGCACCTCTTTGAAATTCGGCACGGCCCCCATGTATCTGGCCCGCCGCATGACCTCCCGCATGTTCAACAGCAGTTCGTTCTTGTGCGCATAGTGCGCATGCGGCTGGTTCAGATATTCCTTGATGCCACGCATAGTCACTTCGATCGAACGTCCGAATTCGGAATTCGTCAGCGGCTTTTCCCGGAGCGGGCCGGCCAACCTCCGCAGCTCCTTCACGCGTGCTGTATACTCTTCGGTGTGTCGGGGCACGACCTTCACATCGGCATAATCGGGGAATATCTCGTCGAGGAGTACTTCCGCGGCTTTTCGGGCGCCTTTCAATGCTTCGGTGTAGTACGGGTGCGTGCCGCTGAAGATCTCGCCCGTATAGGCCGGATTTTCGTCGAGCCCGGGAGCGGCGCCGCTTCCGGACAATGCGACGGGAATCCGCTCTTCGGGGGTTCTTGGGGCATCGGTCGACCGGATACCGCATTTGCATCCCCAGACATTCCCGGGGAAATATTCCCGCCAGAATGGGTGGTGTATCGGCAGAATCAGACCGTAGAAGGCCATGTGTTCGAGTCGCGGCTCCGCGCTGGTACTCGGGAGCCACTCCAGATTCGGGAACAGGTCGGCTTCGGCTTCGAATTGTTGCCAGTCAGCCGCAAGATGCGCCCGCGTCACGGCCGTGTCGTACTCGGTGCGGAGCCAGCTTCCTACTTGATGGTCGGCGATCGGTGCGATGTCCCGACACCACGTCTCGAATGATTTCAGCTTTCCGTCGGCATCGAGCAGTTGCGCTGCCATATCGTTCTGCATGCGGTGCACTTTGAAAGCAGAGAACACGGCATTGCTGCGGCGCAGTGCCTGGTAGAAGTCGAATCCCGGTTCCGCATGGGCAGGTTTGCCGTATCCGTCCGTTACGGCGCGGTTGAATTCGTCCCATACCTCTTCGAACATTTCGCGATTGATCTCCGTTCGGGGATCGAATTTCTTTTCGTAGATGTCGCGGAGCATCCGCATCAGAACCGTCGAGTCGAAAGATTCCGCAGTTTTCGCGGCCGCATTTCCGTACAGACTTTCCATTACCACCCTGAAGCCCCCGCATCGCGGTCGGGGGCGGAGCCGAAAAAATCGCGCATGCGGCTCCAGAATCCCGGTGTCATGCGGTTTTGCGGAAATGCTCCGGCAGCCTCTATGACTTCCGTGGCGCGGTTTTGCGACATTCGTGCCTTCATCTCGGCATAGTCGGCCGGGCGTTCCACGCCGTAGGTTTCGTAGAGATAGTCGTCTCCGATGGGCAACCCCATGGCCTGTAGTGTACGGTCGATACCGATTCGTGCCGTCAGGTCGATGTTCTTGGGCTGTTCGTATTCGAATCTTCCTCCTGCGACGTCGATGCCCATCGCGGCGAAAATCTCCGTCATGTCGTAATTCAGCACGTTCAGCACGTAGAGTCGGTCCATGTGGTTTATGGCCTCCTCGGCGTTCTTGTGTACGGTTCCGAGTGCCTGCGTCCCGGTGTCGTCGGTTTGCGTGGTGAGGGTGTTTCCCAGCAGAGCCTTGCTCTCTGCGTTGTCGCAGTAGTCCAGCAGGGTCTCGTAGAGCTGAGCACTTCCGGATTTTTGGGATGCCTCGTGCAGCTTGAGCTCAGTGCCTTCGGGATGTAGGAATATTCCGCTGGCGCCCATCGCCGTCAGGTCGCGGAGCATGGCCCGGCGCGCCTCGTCGTTGTATATGTCGTACGTCCCTTCCCGCAGAGGTTGCCCGAACAGTTCCGTGTACTGAGCAAAATACCCCAGGCAGTTGCGCTTGTAAATGGCATAAGGCATCACCTGCGCCAGCAATCCCAGATCGCGGGGTTTCCCGACGAAAAGCAGATCCGCATATTCGTCCCAACTGTCGCCTGTGATGTCCTGTTCGCGCCTGACAATCAAACGCCGTACGGGATCTACATGTTTGCGTGGAATCAGGTCGTAGTCGATCCATTCGCCGTCGCGCCGGAATTGGAAGAGCGAGAACCCCCACAGTTTCGCGTCGAGGATGTCGAGGATAAAGTTTCCGAACCAAGGGGACCGCAGGTGTTCCTGCATCGCCTCGTCGACACGGTCGTTGCGGCGGAAGACGACCGGCAGGTCAAGCAACGCCGCCCGACGTTTGTTGATTACGGCATTGAGATGCGCATCCGTATTGAGCAGGTCGATATAAAGGTTGTATAGGCGCACCCTGTCGGGAAAGTCGATCCGGTCGGCATCGCGGATCGCACGCATGTAGGAGGCGATATCCACACCTCCGATCTGGGGCGCCGTGAGGATGATCGTCGCGGGAGCCTGCCCGGAGCCCACGGTCACCTTCTTGTCTTTCTTTCGGGTCATGGCTTACATGAAATTATGTTGTTTCGGATTGCTCGACACCAGATAAGGCGTCGAGGGACTTTCCCCTTCGGCAACAGAAGCCGAAGGAAGCCCGTCGACACGTATCTGCCCTTTCTGAATTCCTTTCAGCCACTCGACGGCCCGTTCGTAGCGGTCAATGCGTATCTGCGACATGTTGTGCGGATTATGGATGCAGAAGATGTGATACACGGAGATATCAAGGGCGAACATGAGCACGAGCTGGCTGCGTTGTTCTCCGCGTGCTGAGAAGATGCTGTCGCAGTCGTATACCTGCGACATATAACAGCGCATCTCGTCGATCGCGCGGTCTTCGCAGATCTCGATAACATTCCGGTCCTCGCGAACCAAGGAGTCGAGAATCTCCCGATGCACGGTGGCATCATAGTCGTCGGGGGTAATGAATTCAGCCATGTCAAATCAGGTGTTTGTTGATCAGATAGTCCTTCGCTGCCACGATCGTTACAGGAGCGAGGACGCTTCGTTTGCTGCGTATCATGCGGAAACCGCCTTCGATGCAGTCGGGGCCGTCGGCCGGATAAGAGAGCTTCATCGAAAAGAGTCGGAACTGCTTCACGAGCTCCTGCATGTCGGGATTGTCTTTCTCCGCCTCGTTGAATACGAGCTGCCCGGCTCTGTTGAGCGGTTCGAGACTGGCTTCGATGCGTGCGGCCTTGTCGCCCTTGATCGCCGTGTCGGGTAGGATCGAGAGATTGATGCCGGTTTCCCGGCGCTTTAGCGCCAGCAGCGGCTTGTACACCTGTTGAAAGAATGGGTCCTGCAGGGAGTTGTTCTCCATGAAACAATACACTGGAACCTTCGTTCCTGCCCCGGCATATCGGAACAAATGGAAATAGGCGCTGATGAAATCGTCGTTCAACCCGCGGAACAGTCTTCCTTTGATGACGTACAATACATCGTTGAACATTCCGGTGAGCCATACGGCCTTATACGATCCCCCTGCTGCAGTGCGCCGCTGCGACGGCGCGGGATCTCCATAGATCATCAGGAAGGGAAATCTCGTGAGCGGCGGGACCTTCCCGAAGAACTGGCATTCGAAGATTTTGCCTTCGGCGATAGGTGTATTGAAATATTCGGCCATGGCCGATACGTAGCTCATCTTCGACAGCACGCGTGAGATCATCTCCTCGCTGTTCTTCTCCGGCCATACGGAATGTCCGTCGCGGTAATCTGCGACTCCGTTCGGTCGTTTGGAGTCGACCATCCGCAGGTTTACGATGTCCCAATGGTCCGCCATGGCTCCGGCCCGTTTCACGCAACAGTCTTCGGCGATGATGTTGCCGTTGAACACGACCAGCGTCCCTTCCGAGATGGAACGGGTCGGATAGAGGTCCTTTTCCCACCATGCCCATTTCTTACCGAGAATATCGGGATTCAGACAATCGGGAATAGTGTCGAAATCATCGACGCGCAGCACGTCGGGACGTACGGACTCGTTCTTGACGCCTCGCGGAGTCTCCCCGGCACCTATGGCCATGAATGTTGCGCCGCAGCGGGCCTTGAAGAAGTTTTCCGACCATTTCCCGAGCGTCGGCTGATCCCCGTAGTATTGTTTGATGCGGCGGTTCGCCTCCAGTTCGGCGCGGTAAGGCATCAGCAGACGCACGGCGGCTTCCCGGGTGTTGCTGGCCATCACGAAGAACCGTTTTCGGCGTGTCAGCGCAAGGTAAAGGTCTTCGAACATCCCGATGGTGGATTTCGCCAGCTCGCGGCTCCAACTTCGAACCTCGAACCATTCCGGATGTGCCAGCACGCGGCGCACGGCCCGCACCTGAAAGGGGGCGAAAGGATACTTGGCATACTGGGGAAAGAAAAAGAGGAACCATGTCAGCGGGTCGGATTCCAACTGCATACGGTGCCGTTCGATCTCGGACTGAGTCATGGTCTCGTCGATCGTGGTAGCGTTGTAGACGGATTGTTTGAGCTCATCCCAGTAACGGAGAGCATCACGGTCGACCTGCTTCATCGTTTCGTCATTTTGGCCTTGATGAAGGCATCGAACAATCGGGTGAACTCCTTGGCCTTCTCCAAATCCACGGGACGCAGGAAGTCGATGAACGAGGCTCCTACTCCCACTATCTCATGGATTCCGGCCTCGGTCTGCAATTTGTTGATCGCCGTTGTCAACTTGACGATCGTGTCGGCTTCCTTGGCGTTGGCATAACGCTCTCCCGTTTCCCGGTTGAGAATCGTAGTGTTTATCTCGATGATCTGCCGGTGCAGGTTGCGAATCTGTTCTTCGGCCGTCATGGAGATCGATGCTTTCAACTCATCCCACTTCTCGGCGGCCATCCAACGGATGATAGTCTGGCGGCTGACGCCCACACGTTCGGCGATCTCGGCCTGCGTGAGGTTTTCGCGCAGGTAAAGCGTACGAGCGAATTCTTTCTGCTGTTGTCGGGATATCGCACTCATCTGTCGTCGGATTTTGATGCAAAAATGACATCTAAAAAGGAGGGATTCAAACTGCTGGAACAGCAAACCAATTTTATAATCATATTATTGATTTATAAAGTTTCATCATGTTTTGTCGGTTTGCAAAGCGATGAAATAGCGCTCAATTTTGCGGCAAAATCTAACGTATCATGGAGCACAGAATCGTGGACATCATCGACGGCACCGACGAGTGTTGCATCATGCTCTACGGCGACATTGGGGACTGGGGAAGCATACAACCCGAGGACATCGTCAAGAAGCTGATGACAGCCGAGAGCGAAGGCCGCCGGATCGACGTGCGTATCAACAGCGTCGGCGGCGAAGTGTACGCCGCGTTGGCGATCTTCAATGCCCTGCGCGCTTCGCGGGCGGACATCACTATTTACATCGACTGCTTGGCAGCCAGCGCTGCCTCTGTGATTGCCGGCTGCGGACGTCGAGTGAAGATCGCCTCGAACGGCCGTCTGATGATCCATTCGGTTCGGGGATATGCTGAAGGAACCGTCGAAGAGATCCGGAACCACGTAGCGGAGATGGAACAACTCGAAGCGATCCTGTGCGACATCTACGCACAGCGAACCGGACAGAGCACCGAACAGATCCGGAGCTCCTATTTCGACGGAAAAGACCATTGGCTGACGGCTTCCGAGGCTTTGCGCCTGGGGTTTGTCGACGAGGTATTCGATACTGAAGATCCGGATGATATGGCACCGTCGGGAGTAACTCCCCGGCAGATCTGCGATGCCTATACGCAGCGATATATCAATTCACTCGAAACACAAACTTCAAAAGACAAGACTATGTTCAACAAACTCAAGGCCCGTCCGCGCTTCATTGATTGCGCCGACGAGGCAGCAGCCATTGAGAAAGTGGCCGAACTGGAGAACCAAGCTGCCACAGCGGAGACTCTGCGGGCCGAGCGAGACGCCCTGAAGGAAGAGCGCGACCGATTGAAAGCCGAAAACGAAGAGTTCATCCGCAGGGAGCAGGAAGCCGAGGATGCAGAGATCCGCAACATGGCCGATGAATATGTTCAGGACGGCCGCATCCCCGCGGATCAGAAGGATAACGCGCTGGCGATGCTGCGGGCCAACAAAGCGACGGCCCGGGCGTACTTCGACTCGCTGAAGCCCAAACGTCGCATCATCGACCGACTCGACAAAAGCGACGGGGTGCAGTCCGATCCCCTCGAGGAGCGCAAAGAAGAGGTCCGCAAACGTCTCGGACGCTGATTCCCCAAAACATCAAATTCATACGATTATGGCACAGAACCCCTCTATTCAAACCAACTACGGCGGTGAGTTTCTGAACCGCCTGCTGACGCTGGTGACCACGGGCAACGAACTGTTCGAGCGCGGACTCATCCATATGGAGCAGAACGTGAGCGACAAATATTCGATCCCGCGCATGCAGCTCTCGAAGATCCTCCAGAAACGCGTCGAACAGCCTACGGAGGCGAACTCGAAAGGTCAATTCACTATCGACGAACGCGTGTTGCAGCCGCAGGACGTAATGGCCTACACCGAGTTCAATCCGCGCTCGTTCGAAAAGTTTTGGAAGCCCTTTCAGCCTACCGGTGAACTGGTTTTCGGAGAGCTCCCGTCCAACGTCCAGGAGCAGATGCTGCTCGAAATCGCCAAGGTCGCCAAGAACGAACTGGGCTACCATTTCATCAACGGCGTGCAGGGCGACGGCGAGGACCAGTTCTTCAACGGCATTCTGACACGCATTTTCACCGACTCGGAGACAATCAAGGCCACCACGACGTCGACCAAGCAGCTCGGACGCCTGCGTGCCGTATGGGCCAAGGTTCCTGCGGCGATGCGCAACAACCCCAACTTCTGCTTCCTGATGTCGGCCAATGACCTCGATGCCTACGACGATGAAATCACGGATTCGTCGAAAGGCAAAGACCCCACGGCCGTCAATGCGCCCCGGTTCAAGGGCAAGCGCATCGAAGGGTTGGCAAACTGGCCCGACGGAGTGATCGTGGCGACAGTCGCCAGCCTCGACATCGACTCGAATCTCTGGGCCGCCTGCAACCTGGTGTCCGATACCACGGCCATCAAGGTCGACCGTGTGACCAACGCTGGAGAACGGTTCTTCTTCAAGATGCTGATGAAGATCGACACCAACATCGTGTGGGGACAGCTCGCCGTCCTGCTCGACACGCGGACGGTCAAGCTGACGCCCACGACACTCACGGAATTCACCAAAGACGGGGGTACCCAGACCGTGAAAGTCGAAGCATCCTCGGAGGAGTGGTCAGTAACGGCATCCGCGGCGTGGATCACGGCTACCAAGGAGCAGGGACAGTTCAAAGTCGTCGTTCCCGCACAGGAAGAAGAAGGCGAAGCCCGCACCGGATCGGTAACCGTGAAACTCGGTGGGGTGACCAAGAATCTCGAAGTCAAACAGGCAGCCTATTCCGCATAGTTATGAAACCCGCGGATTTTAAACGCCATTACTATCCAGCTATCGAGCGGGTCTGCGCCGAGACGGGGCTGGATCCCCTGTTCGTGGCGGCGCAGGCCGCGCTCGAGAGCGGATGGGGCGACTCGTCCATCGGCAACAACCTCTTCGGTATCACGGCCGGCGACAAATGGACGGGTAGACGGCAGACCGTACGGACATTCGAATACTTCCCCGACGATCGGCAGGGCGGCAGGTTCAAAAAGGTGTATTCAATCACGCCGCTGCGCGACGGGCGTTTTCGCTACGAAGTAGACCGTGACTTCCGCGACTACGATACCCTCGAGCAGGCCGTTCGCGACCATGCCGCGATCCTCTCGTCCCGCCGCTATCTGCCGGCGATGGATTATAAGAACGATGTGGCGCGTTTCGCCTACGAGATCGCCAAGGCCGGCTACTGCACAGCCGACCCGGCCGAGTATGCCGATCTGATCTCGTCGATTGCCCGCACGCTCGAACGAGTGTAAAGACCTTTTCAACGATTCAACGATGGATAACTTTTGGATGCAAATACTGGCATTTGCCCTTCCGGGCGGATTCCTCGGCAGCGTCTTCACCTGGATCTTTTCCCGCCGCAAACGGAACAACGACTTCCTCCGGGAACTGCAGGATTCGATCAACCTGCTGTCGAACGAAAACAAGGAGATTCTCAAGGAGAACGTCCTGCTGCGTAGGGAGAACGTCGACCTCAAGGCCAACCAGGAAGAGATGCTCGTGCGCATCGACCGATTGACCAAGGAGGTCGAACGCCTCCGGAAAGCCATCGGGAAAAAGACCGGTTATGAAGATAAGACGACTTCTGCTGCTCGCCGCGCTTCTGCTGGCGGCGTGCGCTCCGACGAAGCAAACGATCCGCGGCAGGACGGAGTTTCGAACAGACTCCGCACGGAGCATACACGTCGCAGAGCGAATTGCCGACATGCAGACGACACAAACGGCGACGACCCTGCAACAGACAGAGTACTCGATTCTACGCTCGGTACGGACGGAACCGGTGCCGCAGCGGACGGCCCGGGTGAACTTGACGGAAGAGAACCTCCGTAGGCTTCCTGACGGGGCATCGTTCACGGCACGCGACGGACAGCTGACTCTCGAAGCACGCCGTGACGGAGATACCCTCCGTCTGTTGGCCCGTTGTGATTCGCTGTCCCGCCGTACGGAATATTTCGAAGCGACGGCTGCACGGCAGTCCGAACGGATCGACTCCCTCGAAAGACGGCTTTCGGAGGCTCGACAAGCCTACCACTTGCTCACCGAGATCGCTTTTTCGGACCATACACGCACCTCGGAAGAGCGGACCCGTACGTCTTCGCACCGGGGTTGGTGGTTCGCATTCGGACTCGTGGCAGGCTGCCTGGGTGGATGGTGGGCCCGCAAAACAAACCTATTCGAAAAACTTTTTAAAATATTCTGATTATGTCTAAACGATCTGTAATTCAACGTAACGATGGCTACCTGATGCTGCTCGACGCCGTCTATTTCAATGGCAAGCGTATCGGCAACATTTCCGAAGAAGGCCTCGACTGGAGCGGCGAGGATGCCCAGACTGTCGAGCTGTGGGCCGCGCAGATCCGTACCAATCCTGTCCTGGACATCGAAACGCGTGCCGCGACGAACGAAATCACCGGAAAGATGATCGAGATGGTCCCCCAGAACTGCGTGGATCTGATGGGCGGGAAGGTCGTCGGTGAGGAGTGGCAGATGTCCGCCAATTCGATGCGTGTCGAGGGTGACGTACGTATTCTGGTCGGCACGGGCAAGACCGTAAAACTCAAGCGTGTATCGCTGCGCGCTTCGAAGATCCGCGGCGGACTGGGCGGTGAAAACGTGCTGGGCATCGAATTCGGACTGAAAGTCCTGGCGCCGAAGGACGGATCTTCTCCCGGTTCAATTCTGCCTACGGAGCCGTTCATCGAGGCCGAACCGACATCGCTCACTTTCGAACAAGCCGGCGGGAGCAAGACCGTCGACATCGAGGCATCCGGACCGTTCTCCGTGGGAGCCGTTCCCGAAGGATTCTCGGTAGAGATTGTCAACGGGCGTGTCACGGTGATCGCCGAGACCAACGGCGGGGAATCTCCCCGTTCCGGAAGTCTGGAGTTCATTCTGGAGGCTGATCCCGAAACGAAGGTTACCGTGTCGCTCTCGCAGCCCAACGCTTAGGCCATGAAACGCAATGTCGAACTGGAGGCAGCGGAAGCCCTGCTCGACGCGGGGATTCTGCTGCCTTTGCTCCGTATCCGCCTGCCGCGGAGGCACGAATGGGTTCTGCGGGTGACGATGCGCCGCCCGTGCCTGGGAGGTCAGATGCGCATCGTGCGCCACTACCTGAAACTGGGGATTACGGCGCAGCAATGGGCCGCATTCTCCGAAGACGAAGAGCGTATATTTTTCCGCCAGCATGCAAAGAGACTTTCGCTGATGCTGGCGCTGACGATATGCCGGGGATATCTTTCCGGAATGCTGCTGGCACCGCTCGTGGCATGGCTCATCCGCTGGAAGGTTCCGCCCGAATATCGGATTGAGGCGCAGCGGTGGTTCCGCAAGATGCGGGGAACACGGGATTTTACGAGTATTATCGAATCGGCCGAAAGGATAAATCCCTTCCGGTACGAGACGAGCCGCCCCACAAGAGCAGGAAAGGGGAGTTAAGAACTGTTTACGAAAGTTCTCATAGCCCCTTCGGAATCGTCTGGCAGATCGCGTCGGCTACAGGATGGACTCTGCATTATATTCTGTGGAAGGTAAACTTCCAGACCCTTGCGATGATGCTGGCCGATGCGCCGCATTATGAAACCCTCCCGGCGAAGCGCACGGGTGTGACGTCTCCGGAAGAAAGCCCCGATACCGCACAACTCTTTCAATCGAAACTGAACCTGTAATGAAACCCGTCGAGATCGAATTCCTTGTCAAGAACAATACCCGCCAGGGGCTTTCCAAAGTCTCGGGCGGGATCGACGGCGTGGAGAAGGACGCCACGGAGACGAAGAAGAGCATTCAGGCCTTGGAAGCCGAGATCGCCCGTCTGCAAAACGTCATTTCTCAAACCCCGCAGATGGATCAAACGGAGAATATCCGTCAGATCGAGAGCCTGAAGCGGCAGCTTCAGGCTCTGCAGGCAACGGCCCAAAGCACCGATCTGGTGCCAGCAAGTGCTCCGAAGGCAGTAAGGAGTTATAATGGCCTGAACATGGCTATTCAGCAAATTATTCGTGAATCTCCATCGCTGGCAATGGGATTACAAATGTATTTCTTGGCTGTTTCGAATAATTATCCTATTCTTTGGGATGCAATAGCCCGTACCAGAGCCGAGAATAAGTTGTTGGCGGCCAGTGGTCAAAAAACGATTCCCGTATGGCGGCAAATTCTTTCCTCCGTAGGCTCTTTCCAGACTTTGCTGACTGTGGGTATTACATTAGCTGTCGCCTACGGAAAGGAGATCGGAAATTTCGTCTCGAGTCTGTTCCGGGGCGAGGCCGCCGCACGGACCATGGCCGACGCACAACGCGAAGTGAACGAAACGATGATCGCCGATGCCGCGGATTACGGCAAACGGGTCGCCGCGGTCCGGTCTTTGAGTGCCGCATGGAAAACCCTCGGAGACGATCTCGAAACCCGGAAAAAATTCATCGAAGACAACAAGTCCGAATTCGACAAACTCGGAGTCTCAGTGGGTAATGTGCACGATGCCGAGAACCTGCTGGTGACTAATACCGATGCGTTCGTCGCATCCCTTGAGCGACGGGCACGGGCTGTGGCGGCCCAGCAACTCGCCGCCGAGCAATACAAGAAAAGCCTCGAATACGAAATCAAAGCCCAAGAGCTGGAGAATAAAGCTGCGGATGTTCGTAAAAACGAGGAGATCGACATGACGGCTTATGCTGCGGATACCCGCTTCGGAGCCCACAGCGCCTCGGAACTGGCGGAGGAGCGGGCCAAATCGTTCGAGGACGAAGCAGCACAGCTCCGTAAGCTCAAGGCCGAAACCGACAATTATGCGTCGTCGCTGCTGCAGATACAGCGATCCGAAGAGGAGGCCGGAAACAAGATACTCGAAAATGCCGGAATCCTGTCTGCTGACACAATATCGGGAAAGACCGTTGGCTCCGGCTCGGTAGAACCGCTTCTCCGACAATATGCCGAAGCACAACGAAAATTCAGGGAAGAAATCGACGAACAGTCCGTAGCGCAGATGGAGGACGGCTTCGCCAAGGAGAGGGCGACAATCCGTCTGAATTACGAGAAAAAACGCCGGGAATACGAGACGCAGGAACACGAAACACTCGCTCTCATAAAACGACTGCGCACTGCCGGTGCGAACATCGGTTCCGATGCTGAGAAGTCGGTGATGGCCGAAACGGACGCCTTAGTGGCGGGTGCGGTTGAACTTCGGGACAAGCAGCTGGCAGAGGTAGACAAGAAGGAGGAGGCGACCTACGAGAGGCTGCTCCAGAAATATGAAACCTACCAGCAAGGCCGTCTGCGCCTGGCCGAGAAATACAATAATGATATTCGGCGTTTGAAAGACTCGATGGTGTCTTCGCGTCTGGAGGTGCTGAGAGAACAAATGACTGACTATTTCTCGGGGAATGTGAACTTATTATCCCGGCCGATAATTGATGCTGCGAGGTTGGTAGAAAAGGGATGGAAGGATGCTGGAGAGGGTATCGCCACTGTTTTTAGTTCCCAGTTCGGTATTGAGGATTCCTCCGGAAAACAACGGGAGATTCTTGTGACTCCGATCTTGCCGAATGGGGACGTTCTATCGGAAGATGAACTGACTTCATACATTGACAATACGCTGAATGGCGCCGAAGACATTTTGAAAGCTGACACGATGGGGATTGTTATTGCTGTAGATGTAGATCCCGATGGATCAGCCGGTGAAAAACTTCATCAATTACAGGAAGCATTCTACGACCTCAAACAAAAAAAGGAAGAGGGAACTGGTTTCGATGCTGTAACCTCAGAAGCAATTAAAAGTGCTACACAGGCCCGAGACAAGGCACTCGATGAGTTCGACGTGAAGTTCGCCTCGCAATTCCCGCAGTTCGAGGCATGGGCGAATCGTATCGTTTCAGCCTCGGTCGAGAAGTTGAAGACGTTGCTGGTCGAAGCCCAAGCGGAACTGGAGTCTCTGGAAAGCGATCCCGCGTCCGATAGCAATGCCGTAGCTGTCGCCCGGGCCAAGGTGGTGGAGTTGAAATCCAAACTGGAGAAATACGGAAATAAAGATCCGCTTTCTCCCGACGACCAGTCGATCAAGAAGTGGCAGGATCTTCAGGAGGTACTACGCGACGCGAGCAATGAGTTTAAGCAAATCGGCAACCAAGTGGAAGGCACGGGCGGAGAGATCCTCCAACTGGCCGGACAAGTGTCAACCTCGATTGTGACAATGATCGGAGGAATCAAGTTCATGGCGACGAGCGCCGGGAATGAACTTACGAAAATCGAAAAGGCCTCGGTGGTGCTGACAATCATTGCAGCTGCCGTGCAGGTCATTACGGCTGTTGTCGGGTTGTTCAGCGACCAGGAGAGCACCATGGAGCGGAATCTGCGCCTGGCCCGGGAGTTCAACGAGGAGCTGCGCATCATGAAGGAGCGATCGAAGATCAATTCGGACACCTACGACTCGATCTTCGGAGATCGGCTCTACGATCGTTACAGGCAGAATGTTGAGGTCGTGCGGACTGCCCTGGACGGGTTGAGCGAAACGCAGGAGCAGATCATGACCCGCGGCAAGGAGGTCTTCGAGTCGTTCAGCAAAGGCTCCACGGGTCTGGCCAACCTCGACAAGGTGGCCAAGACCTGGGAAACGGTTGCCGACTCGGTCTACAACATGCAGGTGCAGACCCGCCACTCGACCTGGTTCCGTTCGGCCAAATACAAGTCGCTGGGAAGCCTTGTTCCGGAGCTGTTCGACGACGGGGAGCTCAACATGGAGGCGCTCAAGGAGTTCGTCGAGAACGGTGGAGATACCTTTAAGCATCTGTCGGATGCAAACCGGGAGCTGCTGCAGTCTCTGGTCGACGACTGGGAAACTTACGAGGAGGCCATCGGTGCGGTAAACGATTATCTGCAGGACATATTTGGAGACTTGGGGAATACACTGACTGATGCCTTGGTCGATGCGTTCGAGAACGGTACGGATGCGGCCGACTCGTTCGTGGAGAGCGTAGGACAGGCCATGCGGAAACTGGCCAAGGATATGATCTACTCGAACACCCTCGGACAGGTATTCGAGGATGCGGAAAAACGTTTCGATGAGATAAACAGGGAAAGCTATTCCGACGAAGAACGGTTCTCGAAATGGTCCGAAGCCATGCAGCAACTCATGACCGATGCGCTCGGACAACAGGATGAATTCAACAAGCTATGGGCCGAATTTCGTCGCATAGCAGCTGAAAGCGGTATCTCCATAGACAGCATGGAAAATACCACGCAACAGAGCGGTAAATCCGGAGCGATGCAGACCGTGTCGCAGGAATCGTTTTCCAGAGTCGAAGGATTGGTTACGTCGATCCAGATTCATTCGGCGAATTTCGACGACAACCTCGAAGGAATCGTTCCGGTGCTCGGCCAGTCGTTGAACGCCCTGCAAACAATCGCCGGACATACGGGATCACTACCCCAAATATATGAACTGCTCGAAGCGATACGTCGCGACGGCCTAAAGGTAAACTGACATGGAAGTACTCGAAGGATTGTTTTTCATCAATGATACGGACGTATATGCCCGCTTCGGGGCTTTCCTTGCAGAGACGGCCGAGGACCGACACGATAACTACGACTCACTGCTTGCACCGCCGACACTCAAGGAACAACCCGAGGTCTCGTTTCGGGAGGAAAACGGCGTACGGACACCGGATACGCTGACGCAGGCGTTCGATGCCCGGGATATCATGCTCAGGTTCGCCATTACGGCCCCGGACGATACGGCCTTCCTTTCTCGGTATGTCGCATTCGTGAACTTCCTCAAATCGGGAGACAACGGCTATCTGACACTACGGCTCGCCGATGTGGGAATGGAATTTCGGGTTTACGCCGTCGGATTCTCGGATTATTCACAGTTGATCCCATTCGGCAACGGAGAGATCGCAGCATCTTTCTCAGTCAAGTTTCGCGAGCCGAAACCTACGTTTTTCGGCCCCGTTCAGCAAACAGGAAAATAACGTTCAAACAATCTTCGAATGGAACTCGGAATATATTCAAAAGACGGACGTTTGAAATTATCGGTCGCTCCCGGAGATAATGGGGCCTGTTCCTGTGGTATTCAGGAAGAGAGTATTCTGGCGGTCTCCTTTACTGCGTTCGAGTGTATAGCTCTCGAAGTATATGACTATGCGGATTTCGAAGGTCGGCGCTATTGGATTCTCGAACGTTACCTGCCGCAGATGAACGCCCGGCGGGAATGGGCCTATTCTATCCGTATGTCCGGAGCCGAAGGACTGGCAGGTCAAACCCTGATGGTCAATCCGGAGGACGACGACAATCCCGTACTGACACTTTCTGCTCCGGCACGCGAACATGCCGCGCTCATTGTCGCGAACATGAATCGCAGAACCGGTACAACAGAATGGAAAGTCGGCGAAGTGGTCGTCTCGGAGTACATCGATATCGAATACACGGGCAAATACGCCTCCGATGCACTTTCCGAGCTCTCCGCGGCGGCAAAAACAGAATGGTGGTTTGACGGCATGACGCTCAATATCTCGCGCTGCGAGTTCGGCGAATGTATCCCTTTGTCGTATGGGAACGGTCTGATCCGAAATATCAGCCGCAACATAGCAGAAGGAGTGAAGTTCTTTACCCGGCTTTTCCCGGTGGGATCGTCCCGTAACATAGATCCGGACAAATACGGGCACAGCCGGCTGCAATTACCGGGTGGAATAAGGTATGTCGAACAGGATACGGATCTCGGGATCATAGAGCACTTCGAACAAGAGGCTTTCGAAAGGATCTTTCCCAGACGTATCGGCACGGTCGGTGTCGTCCGGCATGAAGAGCGAATCGGTGAGGACGGAAAGCCGTTTACGGTATGGTATTTTACGGATCCGGAAATACCCTTCGACCCGAATCAGTATGAGATCGGCGGGCTTGTCAAACGCATCACGTTCCAATCGGGCGAATTGCTCGGCCGGGAATTTGAAGTGAACTATGATTCACAGAAAAAAGAGTTCGAGATCATCACCCAATGGCCCTATGACGATGATATGCAGCTCCCTTCCGAGCCGCTGATTCCCGCTTCAGGGGATGAATATGTGCTGTGGAACATCAGCATGCCCGAAAGCTATTATCCGGCAGCCGAACAGGAGTTCAAAACCGCAGTAGATACCTTCATGTCCGAAAACCGAAAGGATGTGTCGGTATTCCAAGCCCAAACGGATTTCACCGTAATTGACCAACGGGCTCTCGACCTGCGACCCGGGCAACGGATACGACTGGAAAGTGCCGAATATTTCCCCGATACGGGATTCCGCGAGACCCGCATCGTGTCGATCTCGCGCTCGGTTGTCCGGCCTGGGAGCATGACACTCAAGATGAGCGACGTACTCTCGACCGGCCGCATCAGCCGTATCGAGAGCAACATCGCCTCGGTTGAGCGGTTGACGAAACAGGTGTCGTCGGAGTTTCCGGATATCATTCGCTCTTGGGAAGAGACCCCGGCAAGCGATACGACCCTTTATTCATCGCGTAAAAGCGAGCGGGAATTCCTTAATAAACGACGTGGAGGAACGGTTGAAGCTGATGTAATTTTCGACAAAGACATCACGATAGGCGGTTCGGTTGTCTCCAAAGACTTCCGTCAGGGGGATTTTTCCGGATCGGGATTCGGCGCCTACCGCGACAGGAACGGCAACGCCGTGCTGGAGGCGGACATCCTGAAAATCCGTAAGGAAGCCATCTTCAACGAGGCGGTCATCAATCAGGTGACGTTCCGTGTCGGCGCCACGGTCTTCTCCAACGGCGGCTGCGAGATCACGCGCGTCGAGGAGCTGGAAACGGCATTCCGCTGCTACTACGACAACAAGGAGGGGCGGCGCTACAGCGGCCTCACGACCGGCGACCAGGTGCGGTGTCAGCGATACGATCCCACGCAGCACGCAATCATAAAATACTACTGGCGGCTCGTCACGGCCGTCGGGGAAGATTACGTCGAGCTGTCGAAGAGCGACGCGGACGGATCCGCCTCTCCCGAGGCGGGCGACGAGATCGCGCAGTTCGGCAACCGCAGCGACATAACACGTCAGTCGGCCATCGTCATCAACCCGCTCGACGGCGGATCGGTCGAGGTGTATGCCCATATCGACGCCTATTCGCTCTCGGAGAAGAACTACGTCGGCATGGGCGTGAATCCCCAGACGGGCGAAGCGTACATGTATGCCTACGGAGACATGTTCTTCGGCGACCGCGACCTCGCCGACCCGAAGTCCTCCTGGATCACCTACCAAAAGAAGGAGGGCGAGGAGCGCCGCAGGTTGCGCATCAAGGCCGACGTCACGTTCGGGGCCGATTCGTCCGGGCTGGGAAACCTCTCCGAGTTCAAGGCCCAGCAACAGCAGATCGACGACGCCCGGAAGGAGGCCGAGGAGGCGAAGAAGGAGGTCGCCGGCATACAGATCGGCGGGGAGAATCTGCTCGATGATTCCAAATCCCTCACGACAAAGAATTGGAGCAAAATTGTAGCCAATGTATATTACGAAAAATATCAAGGTTATCAATGCGCGGTAATCCGCAATTCTGAAAATGGAGGTGTTCGATGCAATCAGACATTTGAAGCCGGCATGAATGTCGTATCTTCCGTATGGGTATTTTCAGAGCAGGCATGCAATATAGGCGTTGGCATCGAAGGATATGGCAACTACAAGTATTCTCTATCCGATAATGAAGTAGGTAAATGGGTACGGGTAGTACTTCAGCAAAGAACTACCGATAACAAGTTCGTATGCTACCTGTTGAATGGCCAAACATCATATGTAGTAGCCTTCCGGATGGCACAGATGGAGGAAGGAAACAAAGCGACTGCATGGTCTCCCTCTATCGCCGATCAGGAAGAAGCCATAGACGCCGCACAGCAGACCGCCGACAATGCCGCCGCAGGGGTCGATTCGCTCAAGAACTTCACCGACGAGGCATTCGCCGACGGCATCGTGGACCGCGCCGAGGCGGCCGCCATCGGGAAGTACACGAACTCGGTGAACGAAACCCGGAAGGCTGCGGATGCCGCCTATGCGGAGATATACGGCAACCCGCTGCTGGGCGGCACGGCGAAGTCGAACTTGCAGGCCGCGAAGAGCGCCTTCGACACCGCCGCAGCCGATCTGCTCGCCGCGATCGCCACGGCGGCCGACGATGGCATCGCATCCCCCGGGGAGCAGGCCGACGTGGACACGAAGTACACCCTATTCAACAACGCCTACGGAACTTTCGGGACACGCTTGGAGGAGGCGAACAAATACATGCTCACGGCCGTGAACACCGCCTCGCAGGGAGCCTTGCAGCTCTCGCAGGAGTTACAGGGGGTCGTGAACAACATCAATGAGACGATCCTCCCCGACCTGCAAGCCCAGATCGACGGGTCGATCGTCTCGTGGGGTGGCGAAGAGGTTCCGACGCTCTCGAACTACCCGGCGAACCAATGGACCTCGGACACCGAGCGCAAACGGCATATCGGAGACTACTACGACCGCAAGACCACGGTCGATGGCCAGGCGGCCTACGAGCGCTACAAGTTCGCCTTCGAGAACAACGCCTACCAATGGGTGCGCATCGCCGACAGCGGAGGCGCCGCAGCCATCGCCACGGCGCGCGAGGCCCTCGGGCTGGCCGGGACGAAGGCGCGGATATTCTTCGGGGCGACGACGCCCGCCGTGCCCTACTCGGTGAACGACGTATGGTTCCGCTCGTCCGGGGCCGGGGCAACGCTCGAAACGACCGTCTATATATCCAATGCCGACAAGGGGCAGCAGGAAACCGCAGCGGCCGCAGACTGGCAGCTGGTGGACGACAGCCAGGTGCGGCTGCGGCAGATGTCCTCCGACGGCGTGATCTCGCGCGAGGAGAAGGCATCCCTGCGAAACCGCCTCGCGCAGATTCAGGAGGCATACACCTCCTATCAGAACGACGCCGCGACATACGGCGTGTCGATAGCCGGCCTTGCGGCGGCATACTCCGCACTCGTGAATTTCCTCACGGGGACCGTGGCCGTGAACAACGACACGGACACGACGCTATCGGCCGAACAGCGATCCGCCTACAATGCCGCGTTCGCGGCCTACGACGCCGAGGTGAGCAGGTTCTCGAACCTCGTGGCCGATGCGATCTCGCAGGGGAAGGTGGATGATATTCAGTTTTCCGCCGTAAACCTTGTCGACGGCTCGCATGCCGATTGGGTTGCGGCAAAAGCAAATGCCTCCGGATACGACGGGACCGAGACGGTGATTTATATCGACCACACGTTAATACGCGGGAAGCAGATCACCTATCGGGTAGAACTGAAAGGAGAGAATGCACAGGCTCCGCAACTGGGATTCGAGATCAAGGTGCATTTCACCGATAATACGGATCAATGGATTGCCCGATATGCGTCACCCGACATTCCGGACAGGGGGACATTTGAAAAGACATACGTTTTCAGTTCGCAGATTCAGGACAAAGAGATCGAATATGCGCGATTGTATCCCATATTCAGAGACTTATCGGGCGAACCGGTTTCCGGGAAACTGTATATCAAACATGAGTTCGTTGCCGTCGGAAACAAAATTCCTTCTACTTGGGCGCCGTCCATCACAGACCAGGAGAAGTACACGGACGACAAAGTGGACGGCATACAGATCGGCGGAGTGAATCTCCTGAATGATTCTGAAACGCTGCAATCATGGGAGAAAAACACCTCATATACCAATGTAGCATTTGAAGAATATCAAGGATACAAGTCCGCAGTTATAACAAATTCAGTCGGAACATATGCAGGACTATTTCAGAACGTATCTGGCTTGAACGTTGGAGATGAATACATGGAGTCAGTATGGGTTTTTGCCGAGCAACCCACTACTATACATTACGGATTACAACTTTATGAATACTCCATTTCAGGAAATGAAGTTGGTAAATGGATTAGAATCTCCGATGTACAAAAAGCGCCTTCGGCATCAAAAGCATTTCTATGCACTGCGAACCTTACCGATGCTTCTCATAAGATAGCATTTCGCATGGCGCAACTGGAGGCCGGGAACAAGGTGACGGCATGGTCTCCCTCTATCGCGGATCAGGAGAAATACGCCGACGAGACCGCCGGAGAAGCTGTGAACGGTGTGGAGACGCAGATCGACGCCTCGAAGCTCGATCAGAACACGTACTATCCCGTGACGATCAAGTTGAACGGCATCGCCCGGTCGAAAATCACGGTCCGCGTGAATCTGAGCGACACGCAGCCCGGAAAACCCGCATGGTCTACATACAAAGAGAATCGGTTTTCATGCCAGGCGGTATGGTACAACAACGGAAACTCATGGGGATCGAACTACGATAAACGAGTGGTCGAGGAGTATCAGCACAGATATGCGGACGGCAGACCCATCGGCTCCGTCGGACAGATGACGAATTCCTCGAACGAATACATATATGTCCGGGGCGGCGGCGTATACCGATTCTTCGCGACGAATGCCGGGACACCCGTGCTGCACACCGAAGCCTATACGGTCGATGAGCAGACCGTAGACCTCAAAACGTCCGTCGAACCGCTCGTATCCCTTCAGGAGCAGGCAAACAGCACGCAGCAGGAGGCCGAGACCACCCGGCAGGCGATAGCCGACATGAACGACGACACGATCTTCGACGTCTCGGAGAAACAGTCCATTCGGACACAGTGGGAAAACATTTCGGGGTATGCCCGCACGGATGTGTCACTGGATTCGCTGTCGGCAACGAACGGATCGTACTATCGGGTGCGCGACATGGCCAAAGCGGCGGGAATCAGCACGGCCGGATTGCTCGCGGCGGTAAACAGCCTCCGGGTGAAGCTCAACGACTATGCGCTATACACCGCATCGAACACCCCGGGATTCGACCGGGCCGGACTGGCCGTATTGTTCACGGCGTATTACGCGCAGGAGATCGACGTGCTCAACGCCGTAAGCCAGAAGTACACCGACGGAAAGGTGGCCGACATCGAGACCTCGATGAAGGATTACGACTACCTCAAGCTCGTATTCCCGAACAATACCGTGGACAACAACGGCGTGTTCCTATCGCAGCTGATGGCCGTCAAGAACGGAACGTCGGCATCCGCGGCGGTAGTGGCCGGATTATACGGAGGCGGCGTAGATTCGCTCAACAATGCCGGATTCAAGGACACAACGCACGGAATTCTTATGATGTTCGCTGGCGCTACCAGCATTCAGAACGTGGCGGCGGCGAAAACCCGGATATACGGGGACGGAACACTATACACGAGCAAATTGGTCGCACAAGCCGGAACGATTGCGGGCTTCACGATCGGGACCGGATACATCGGATCGGAAAATTTAACAGGATCCGAATATTTCTACCTGTCTTCGAGCGTCATAAAAAACGGAAAGAAGGATACGTATGCGATGATCGGCGATACAATGTATCGGGAGAAATGGAAAGTGGCGGCCACCCTATATAACCACTACGGATCGACGGGTATAGGGCTCGTCGTCGATATGGGGGATAACTCCCATGCCGCGATATATGTCCCCAATGGAACATTCTCCGGATTCCGCCCCATGTCCAGATCATACGACAACGGGACATACACGCTGAAGGGCGACGAAGAAGAGACCGTGTTTTTCGTCAATACGTCGAAAGGAAGCACGACATTCTATCTGCCCTCGAATCCGCAGCCGGACCAACGATACGAGATTCGGAAGCTCCACAGCGGCAACAGCATTATCATCAATGCGCAAAACAACGGAGACATCTACGTGACGGGAAGCAACAACCCCAGTTCGCAAATATCGTGGACCGGGCGACGATGCGTAACCATTCAGTACAGCAAAAATCTCGATGCTTGGGTAATGTGGTTCAGCTACGAAGCATAAACGAACATGCAATCATACAGACTATGAACAAGACACAGATCGACTTCACGAAGTTCAGGCTCTACACGGGAATATCCCGAAAGGAAACACGCCCGTTCGACGTCCGCGAGGAGCTGGCCAACTCGCTTTACCTCGCGGGACGAGGAATCCGCATGCACGACCTCGCAATGCGCATTTTTCATTCCGACGGGCCCGTGGAGCTCGACGACGCGGATGTGCAACTGCTCAGGGAGTTCGCACTGACCCTCTCGCCGGCATTCATCGACAGCCTCGATCAGAACTTAGGCACCGAGACCGGGGACGGAAAATAATCTCTTACCTTAAAATCATAACATTATGAAAAAGACACTTATTATCATTGCAATCGTCGCGGCGATCTGCCTGCTGCTCATCGGAAAAACCGCCATCCCCTTCATCCTCGGAATGGTTGCCGGGGTAATAGGAACCGTGTACGGACCTATCTGTTGGAGTTGGTTGCAGGAACGATTCCGCAAATAACGTCTTTAGGGGGCAGGCGTAAAAAAGCCCCCGCCTTCGCTTGCAGTCCTCTTACCTCCTGCAAACGACAAAGGTGCCACAACACCAAGACGGAGACATATAGTCCCTACGGTGTTGTGGCACCTATTGTTTTTATGTAAGAGGATTACAAATTTACAAACTTTCCCGAATATGTGCAAATCCGAAATTTTCAACCGTATCCTCAATACGGTATCGCAGGAGACAGAGATAACCATTGATGAGATTCTAAGCCGAAGCCACCGAAAGGAAATTGTGGATGCACGTTATCTGTTCGTGTATTTTTTACGCAGCAGGGGTTTCATTCCCGCCGAAATCGCCCGAAGATTACGGCTTACGCCGCAAGCGGTTAGTGGTATCATTTGCAAATTCCAGAAACGGCGGGAGCAAGGCGACCGAATCTTCGAAATAAACTATCAACAACTATGCAAACAACTGAAAACAGACTGATTGCCCGACTGTTCCTAATTTAGGACTTTTGCATCGTGAGCTCAACGGCATGCGCTCCCCGACGCGAGCGTACAATGTAAAAAGTCAATAACATGAACGAGAAAACTTTAGTGTTCGACAACGGCGGCGCGATGGACGGCAACCTCGTGGCCGCCCTGATGAACGGCAACAACCGCAACGGCTATGGCAACGGCTACGGCTGGGAGTGGATGTGGATGATCCTGCTCTGGGCCATCTGGGGCGGCAACGGCTGGGGCGGCTTCGGCGGCCGCGGAGGCCTTTCGAACCTCCCGGCCGAGCTGAACGGCGACGCCGGGCGCCAACTGCTGATGAACGCCATCCAGGGCAACGGCACGGCCATCTCGCAGCTCTCCTCGTCGCTGGGCTGTTCCGTACAGCAGATTCAGACGGCGCTCTGCAACATTCAGGCACAGTCGGGTCTCTCGGCGCAGCAGATCATCAACGCCATTCAGGCCGGGAACTCGCAGGTCCTTTCGCAGATGGCATCCTGCTGCTGCGACGTCCGCACGGCCATCGAGCGGCAGGGCTACGAAAGTCAGCTGGCAACGCTCAATCAGACCAACGCCCTGACGAGCAACGCCAACACGCAGTTCAACGTCCTCGGCTCGAAGATCGACGCCCAGACGCAGATCATCAACGACAAGTTCTGCCAGCTCGAGATGCGCGAAATGCAGAACAAGCTCGACGCCGAGCGCGCCAAGAGCGCCGCGCTGGCCGGGCAGCTTTCGCAGGAGCATCAAACTGCGACGATCATGCAGTCGCAGGCCCAGACCGTGGCTCCCGTGAACGCCGCGATCAGCGATCTGAGCAACCGCCTGGCGAAGATCGAGTGCGGCTTGCCGCCCACGACCGTGGTTCCCAATCCGCAGGTGTACGCAATGCCGGCATGCGTGGCCGCGCAGTACGGCCTGGGATTCGGATTCGGGGCTCCCGGATACGGTAACGGCTTCTGGGGTTAGTACGGAAAGGAGGTCGCTATGGCAGCATATCCTTTTCAATACGTAAACCGCAGAGGCATTCCCGTTCTGAAGACTACGGGCGTGACGGCCGAGACCACGGGCGTCGTGTTCTCCTTCCCCAACCACGCATTCGCGAATTCGTGGTATCGGGGGCTCGTGCTGGTCGAACTGGCGCAGGCCATTCCCGCCGGCACGACGGGAACGCTCCCCGTGCTCTTCGAGACAAACGGGCAGACGAAGAATCTGACGACGTACAACGGAGCGAACGTCACCGTCTCGGACATTCCGGGAACCGGTGTATTCCAGCTCTGGTACGACAAACAGACCGACACGCTGCAACTGATGACGGGAGCCGTCTGATGAGACGAAAAACAATTAACCGAAGGCGACGGGAGGGGCCCCGGTCTCTCCCCGAGCTTTCACAAAACCATTAACCGAAGATGTTTGCGAATTTAACGAAAGGCGCGCCGGTGTACGTACTGGATTTGCGCGGAACGCCCAAATACTACATGGCTACGCTCGAAGAGGCGCCGCAGCCTTATTTCCCCGCACCGGGAAACTTCCCGCCTTCGCAGCCCTCCGTCAGCTTTCCCATAGGCGACCAGAAATGGGTCGTCCCGGTGAACGCCGACATGGTGACGAAGGACGGGCTCACGGTCACCACGACACGCGAACGGCTCATCGACGCGGTGAACGCCGCGCGGCAGCAAAGCCAGAACGTCGTGGATTCCTACGAGCGGCACAAGGCCAATCTCGAGCTCTTCGACCAGATCATGCGCGAGATCAGTCCGGCGTATGCCGGGCAGGCGCAGCGGGACGAAGACATGCAGAAACTCCGCGAAGAGGTCGGACAACTGCGACAGATGCAGGCGGAATTCCTCTCGATGAAGTCGTCGCTGGACGCCTTTCTTAAATCGCAGACACCTTCCAAAACGAGCAAATGATGAGAATGTGGGAAATTGAAGGCCGGTACCGCGGTGACGGGTACGGCGAACGCGAGGAGATCGAGCGCAAGATGCGCGAAGCCTACGAGTGCGGCTACGAGGATGCGCGGCGCGAAATGCGCGGCGGATACGGAGAGCGCCACATGGGCGGCTATACGTCCGACGGCTACGGAGAACGTGGCGGGGAGTATGGCGGCGACGAGTACGGCGAGCGGCGCGGAGTGAAGGGAACGGGTCCTTATTCGCGATACCGCTATCGCTAAGTAGAATCCGGAGAGGGGAGCAATCCCCTCTCTTCAAACTTCCGAAGTATGGACAGAGAAAGACTGGATGCACACGATAGGATGCCGGACGACATTCGGGCATATCTCGAAAAGAACGGATGGTCGTTCTCGAAGAAGATGTGCGAATTCGCCGTCGGACGCATGAAGGACCGCAACGGGAAAAAGCTCGAACCCCTCACCAAAGAGCAGGTGGACAAGCTGCTCAAAACATACGAAATAGTCCTCAAGCACGATAACGGATACGACTGCGTATATGTCGCCAACATGGCGAAGTCCGACTATTGGGGATCGTCGATCGGAGACGAGCAGCAGCTCGCACGATTCGTAAAGGACTACATCGACGACGAGGACGCCTATCCCGGGATGCCCTTCACGCGCTATTTCGCCGATCTGATCGGGTCGGGAACAAATGTCCCCTGGGACGATGTGCTGTAATCGGACGAGGAGCCGGCCTCGGCTGGCCGAAGCGTGGGTGCGGTTCGAAAAGGTATATTCGACGCTATGAAAATCCGGGATTTGAGGATAGGGAAGTATGGATGGCGCGTGCGGTTCTATTTCGCCGTGCATGGCTATCATACGCGCTCTATCCTCTTCTCTTTGAAGGAGATAGAGTGTCCCGGCACGATTCTGGAACGGGTGAGGGGAAACCTCCTGCGGGCGGATATGGATTCGGGGTTCACCTACTCGAACAAGACGATGCGCCGCTCCGTGGTCGTCGTGGGCCTCGCAACCTCGCAGGCGCAATTCCTCAACTCGTTCGAACACGAGCTCAGACACCTCTGCGACGACATCGCAGCCGCTTCAGGAATGCCAATGCAGGGAGAGGAGGTCGCCTATCTGACCGGAGACGTGAACAGCCTGCTATGGGCCGACGTTCACGATTTCGTTTGTTGTAAATGTAATTGTCTCAAACTACAGTCGTAACAATAATAAAATGGAATACAAAATAATTGTATTCCATTTTTATTTGAATGTCGATTAAATGGTAGTTGTGTGGTTTTTGGTTCGCATTTCGTTTTGCCATAAGTTTGGCGCATTTCGTTTTTTATAAAGGCTACATTTGGATTTGGCGATTATAAGAGGGCGGGGATTCCGGCCGGAGGAATGGGTGGTGTCCCGGGCAGGAGGCCGCCGCTCCTCCGGAATCCTTCCGATACGGCGTTTGAAGTCCCGCACGATCTGCCGGCCCAGTCCGGACACCGTGCTGTCCACCTTGTGAATCTCGACGGGCGTCACCAGATTCTTGTATTTGGCCCTTCCCAGCCGGAACTTCATGTCGTCCAGATTGCCCGTGATGTTCAGCCCCAGCTTGAAGGGAATCGGCGACTTGAGGATGGAAATGTGGTAGTCGAAATTCATGTCCAGGTCCTGCGTGCCTCCCACGGCCGCCCGGTAGCGGTCCATGGCGACGGCGAAGGGATAAACGGTGACGTATCCGTCCTTGACGCTGATATTCACAGCAATGCTGTCGATCAGGTTCCGCTCCTTGTTCTTGAAGAAGAATTTCTTGGAGATTTCGGCGAAGGTCTCGCCGTCCATCAGCACGAGGCTGTCGCCCCGGAGGCGGATGGCCGAACGAAGGGTCGGAATCCGGATGTTGAGCGCCGAGTCCAGATCGGCCTCCGCCGAGACATCGAAATCGACCGTTCCCCGGAACGACCGCAGCATGGGCACGATGCTGTCGAGCGACGGGGTGAATTCGACCAGCTTTCCGACATTGATGCGCCGCAGGCGGAAATCGAATCCGACGTATCCCCGCTCGGGCCGCACGGCCTGGTAGAGCAGCGTCGTGTGCATAACCGCATCCAGCCCCTTCATGGCCAGATCCTTCAGGTGCACGGTCCCGTCGCGGACGTCCACGGCGCCGCGCACGTCCTCGAAAACGAATTTGCCGTAGCGCACGCGGCGGAAGTCGGTGTGCAGCGCGAAGTCGATGTTTTTCGGAACGACGAAGAGTTTCAGATCGGTGGCCGCGGTGTCCGCCTCGATGTGCAGGGTGTCGGCCGGGAACGAGACGGCGCGGATCAGTTGGTTGCAGTTCAGATTCCGCGACGAGAGCGAAAGCTCGGCGCGCAGGGGCCTGCGGCGGCGCATGGCGCCGTAGAGGTCGTGCACGACGCCGCTGGCCGTCAGATCGGAGCGCCCGATGCGCATGGTGGCGTTCCGCAGCGTGACGGCGCGGTTCCCCACCGTCACGGAGGTCTTCTCCATACGGATCGGCAGGGCGCACTGCGGCGTGGAGACCACCAGACGGCTGAATCCGACGATCCCTTCGGGTATCCACACCGAATCGCGCAGCTTCTCGGCCGTCACGCCGATTCCGGCCCGGTCCATTCCCATCCGGGAATCCCCGACGCGGCAGAACAGCGTGTCGGCTTCGAGCGCGAGCCCCACCTTCGGTTTCGCGGGATCGCGCTTCCCGGGTTGCAGACGGACGGTCGCCGTGCCCCGACCGCAGAAAAGACTCAGGGAGTCGCCCGCGGCGGCCTTCAGCCGGTTGAGCGTCATCGTGCACTCCATGCGGGCGATACGGGTCGTGTCCTGGGGGTTCGTCGTCCGGACCGTCGCCGCCAGCCGCTCCATCGAGGAGGAGAGCCGCGGCGAGCGGAGAGAGGCGTGCCGTATCTCGGCTTCGGCGTCCAGGCGGTCGTCCCCGGCGAACGAGAGCGAAGCGCTGCTCGTGAATTCGAACTTCCGGGCCGTATCCCGGAGCGCCAGGCTGTCCATGACCACCCGTCCCCGGGCCCGGATACGCCCGAGGTCGCGGTTCCTGAGCGCCGAAAGACGGCAGCTCATCCGCAGCTCGGCCTCCAGCTTTCCGGAAAGGGAGACCCCTTCCTGCAACGGGAAAGTCTGCGCCAGGGCCGTCAAGTCCACCGCGGACTTCGTATGGAACGAGACGAGCGGATCGTCCAGCAGGTTCTTCACCTCGGCATCGGCCAGAATATCGGTGTGCGCACCCTTGAAGCGGAAAATCTCCAGATTGCAGAACGACGGCTCGCGGCGCATGGGATCGACCTGTCCCACGAGACGGGCATCCAGCGCATCCACCCCGTAGGGCATTCCGGCATAGCGGGCCGAAGCGTCCTTTATCTCGGCATCGAGCGTGGCGAGCGGAAGCGCCTGCCTTCCATAGGGGCCCTTCACCGCACCGCTGATGCGCACCTCGCCGTCGGCGGCGACCTCCCCGCGCTTCAGCACGCTCTCCGGGATCATGTGCAGCACGGTCTCCAGCGAGGGAGCGTGCAACCCGTAACGCAAGTCGAGAAGCAGCGCCCCGGCCGCCGCCGTGTCGCGCCGCACGGTTCCCGTCAGGTCCAGCTCCGTGCCGTTGATGCCGAGCAGGGCGTCGTGCAGCGTGAGCGTGCGCTGCGCCCGGTCCAGTTCGACGGAGGCGCGCAGACGGGTGGCCACGCGATTGACCAGCAGTTCGCCGTCCTGCCAGAAAAGGATGTTCCGGTTCCGGAAATCGAGCGCCAGCATGGAGTGTCCCTCCCCGAGCCGGGCCCTCAGCCTCAGCCCGGCATCCCGGATATTGGCGAAGACCTTCGTTTCGCGGTCGTCGAACGTCACCGAACCATGACGCAGCGCGACGTGCCGGACGGAGATTTCACTGACGGTCCGCACGGTATCCGCCGTTGTATCCGTCGCCGTGCCGGACGCAAGCGTGTCGGCGGAGGGGAGGATGTCCCAGTTCGCACGCCCCGTCCCGTCCCGGAAGGCATAGACGTCGGCACTGTCCAACGAGAGTTTCAGTATGTCGATTTTCCGGTGTCTCAGGTAGCTGACCGGATTGAAGACCAACACGGCCTTGCGGAACGTGAGCAGCGTGTCGGTCCGCTGCCAGAGCGTATCGCGGAGTGCCGTCGAAACCAGCGTGCCGTCCGTCAGTTTCACGCCGAACCGCGGAAAGGTGGAGAAAAAGGTCAGCTCCACGCCGCCCATCCGCAGCCGGGCGTTCAGACTCCGGTCGGCGATCCGCTCCACGACGGGCGTCAGTTTCGAGGGCGTGAAAACGAAATTCAGCACGACGGCCGTGCCGACGAGCAGCAACAGCAGCACGCTTCCCGCCGAAACGGCGCTTATCCGGATGATTCTCTTCGTGCGACGGTCCATTTGCAAATCCTCCTCTTTTTCAGCAAAGATAACGATTTTTCGGAGACATCGCACCGGATGCCGGGACATATCCCGGGCCGTCCGCCGCTCGGGACGGTCCGGAATCGGCATGCGGCATAACCTTCGGTGCGGCGGACGGCTGCGGGAAACGAACCGGCCGGGAGGAAGGGCGGCAGATGCCCCGCGGCAAGGGAGGCGACGAATGCAAAAGATTCAGGACAGACAACGAAAAACCCTGCAAACCTCGGTGTTTGCAGGGTTTCCTTGTGGAGAATACGAGATTCGAACTCGTGACCTCTTGCATGCCATGCAAGCGCTCTAGCCAGCTGAGCTAATCCCCCGTTGCGGGGGCAAAGATAATCGGATTTTTCGATTCTCACAAGATTTGCCCGAAAAAAACAGTTATTTTTTCCGGTCCGTTTTCCGGACATTCGGATCTTCCGCCGCCGGAATCGGAGAAAATCGCGTATATTTGCAGAAACAGCAGGCTGCAAACCGTTCGGCCTGCGGCCGGAGGTCCCGGGCGAACGAACGGCCGGGCGGCTCCGCACGCAGAAGGACGGTCCGCCCCGGCCGGAACGCCGCGGAAGCGCCTCGGCACACGAAAAAAAATGCAAGACGAGAAATCATGGAAAACAGAATCTGCTCCCTGTTCGGAATCCGCTACCCCATCGTCGCGGGCGGCATGATCTGGTGCAGCGGCTGGCGGCTGGCCGCCGCCGTGAGCGAAGCGGGCGGCCTGGGGCTGATCGGCTCCGGCTCGATGACGCCCGACCTGCTGCGCGAACATATCCGCCGCTGCCGCGAAGCCACACGGAAACCCTTCGGCGTGAACGTCCCGCTCATGTACCGGTATGCCGACCAGATCATCGAAACGGTCATCGAGGAGCGCGTGCCGGTCGTCTTCACCTCGGCGGGCGACCCGAAGAGCCGGACGGCACAACTGCACGAAGCCGGCTGCAAGGTGGCGCACGTCGTGTCGAGCTCGAAATTCGCCCGCAAGAGCGAGGAGGCGGGCGTGGACGCCGTCGTGGCCGAAGGATTCGAGGCCGGCGGACACAACGGCCGCGAGGAGACCCCGACGATGGTCCTCACGCCCCACGTGCGCCGGGCGGTGCGGATTCCGCTGCTGGCGGCGGGAGGCATCGCCACGGGACGGGGAATGCTGGCGGCTTTCGCCCTCGGGGCCGAAGGCGTGCAGTTGGGCACGAGGTTCGCACTGACCCGGGAAAGCTCGGCCAGCGAGGAGTTCAAGAGGCTGTGCCTCTCGCTCGAAGAGGGCGGCACGACACTGGCGCTGAAGAAGCTCGCCCCGACACGCCTGGTGCGCAACGACTTCTGCCGGGCCGTGGAGGAGGCCGAGAGCCGCGGCGCGACGGCCGAAGAGCTTTCGGCGCTGCTCGGGCGCGGCCGTCCGAAGCGGGGAATCTTCGAGGGCGACCTCTCGGAAGGCGAACTGGAGATCGGACAGGCAGCCTCGCTGCTCCGCGACCTGCCCCCGGCCGGGGAGGTCGTCCGGCAGATCGTCCGCGAATACGACGAAGCGCTGCCGACGCTCGGGCGGCTCGGCCCGCTCTGAATGCGCCGGACGCTTCGGATGCGCCGGACACGGGACGCTACCCGAGTTTCATCACCTCGTCGATGCCCATTTCGCGGTAGGTCGATTCCAGCTCCTCGCCGCGGTCCGAGATGACCAGCAGCTTGTCGCCCAGCCGCAGCTCGGTCTTGCCCTGCGGCACGAAATACTCCCCGTCGCGGCAGATCATCATGACCAGCGTATTCTCGGGCAGCACGATGTCCTTGAGCGTATGCCCGCTCTCGAGCATGCTCTCGTTGACCTCGACCTCGGTCAGCACCGACTTCATGTCCTCGTGCATATTGACGTCGAAGGCCGATTCACGCTCCTCGTAGGCCAGTCCCAGCAGGTTGGCCATGCCGCTGACGGTCGTGCCCTGCACCAGCAGCGAGATGATCGTCGAGAGGAAGACCACGTTGAACAGCAGGTCGGCGTACTCGACGTCGTCCATCATCGGATAGATGGCGAAGAGGATCGGCACGGCGCCGCGGAGCCCCACCCACGAAATGTAGAGCCGCGCCCGGGCCGTGAACTTCCGGAACGGCAGCAGGCAGGCGAAGACCGACAACGGCCGCGCGACGAGGATGAGGAAGAAGCCCACGGAGCAGCCGAGGATCAGCACCTCGGGTTGCAGCAGTTCGTCGCTATTGACGAACAGTCCCAGCGTGAGGAACATCACGATCTGCATGAGCCACGTGAAACCGTCGAAAAAGACCGTCAGGGGCCGTTTCTGCACCAGTTTGTGATTGCCGATGACCAGTCCCGAGAGATAGACGGCCAAGTAGCCGTTGCCGCCCACCAGATCCGTGAAGGCGAACGAAAAGAAGACGAAGGCCAGCAGCAGCACGACGTAGAGCGAGTGGTTCGCCAGTCCGATGCGGTTGATCGTCCACACGGCCAGCCGTCCGACGAGGTAGCCGGAGAGGGCTCCGACGACCATCTGCACGACGAACGCCACGACCGACATGCCCAGCCCGACGTGCTCCGACGTGTTCGACAGCACGCCGATGAGCAGGATCGTGAGCATGTAGGCCATCGGATCGTTCGAACCGCTCTCCAGCTCGAGCAGCGGCCGCAGGTGCTCCTTCAGCCCCTGCTTCTTGCTTCGCAGGATCGAAAAGACCGAGGCCGAATCGGTCGAGGACATCGTGGAAGCCAGCAGCAGCGCCAGCGCGAAAGGCATCTCCAGCCCCAGCCACGGCGCGATGAGCCATACGAAGCCCGCCAGGACGAGGGCCGTCATCACCACGCCCGCCGTGGCCAGCACGACACCCGGCCCGATGATCGGCCGGATCTCCCGGAAGGAGGTGTCCATGCCGCCTGTGAACAGAATGACGCACAGCGACATCATGCCGATGAACTGGGTGATATCGACCGAACGGTAGGAGATGAAATCCAGTCCGAACAACATGCCCACCCCGAGGAAGAGCAGCAACGCCGGCGCCCCGAAACGATAGGCCACCTTACCGGCCAGCACCGCCACGAAAAGCAGCAGCGCCCCCACCAACACGATATTCTCTCCGCTTAAATTTATCATCGTCTCAACAATTTAACCTGAATCTCTACGAACCGGGCCCCGCCGCATCCCGTCAGGCATGGAAGGCCGGCAATTCCCGGCATCCGAAAAATCGTGCCGCAAACACGCCTCCGCCCCGGAAACCGTCTCCGCGCGCACCGCCCGGACCCGCCATCGCCGCACATGCGGCGGCGGAATCCGAAGGACCGGCACGCATCCGAGGCCACCGGACAACGCAGGAATGCGCTCCGGAAGACCGGAACGTCCGCCAAATGAGAAACCGGCGCAGACGGCAGCCGCAACGGCCCGCGCGCCGCGGACCGGCGAAGCAGACCGGGGCCGGGACGAAACGCCGGAATCCGGGCTCCGAATGCCGCGGCAGATGCACGCAACGCGATCGGAAACCGTGCGCGGCCGCAACCGGGCAGCCGCGCCGAGACAGGAAGCCGGCGAACTCAGGAAGCGCGGACAACAGTCCCGCATGTCCGAACGACCCGCTCGAACGCAAAGCTATGAAAAAAATCGGAATATTCCGCCCCTCCCGTGAAAAAGGAGGACCATACGGCCCGAAAAACATACGGTCCGGACAACGGGTCCGAAGGAGCCGCACCGCCGGAACGGCTCACTGCGGAATGAAGGTGTAGGTGATGGTCCCCTGCTGACGCGCCGGAGCCGAAGAGTCGATATTGAAGGACGAGACGCGCGCGGCATGCAGGGCGGCTTCGCGCATGCAGTCGTCGCCGCCCTCCGCGACGCGCGCCGAAACCACCTCGCCGGCGCGGTTCACCACGATCGCCACCACCACTTCGCCGCCCCCCTCGCACCGGTAGGCCGGCACACTCAGATCGACCGACTGCCGCACGGGATTCTTCAGCGAGAAGGAGACCGTGACGCGCCCCTTCACCTTCCGGTCCTCGTGCCGTCCCTCCTTCCGGCCCCGGCGGCCCTCACGGATCGCCCGCTCCTCGGCCAGGCCCTGTTCGTAGGCTTCGCGGTTGGCGCGCATGCGCGCCTCGGCCTCGGCGGCGGCATCGTTCAGCGCCGCGGCGTTCGTACCGCGGTCGTCCCGGAGTTTCTCGTTCAGCGCATTCTCGTTCGACACCTCGTTGCGGATACTCCGCCAGTCGATCTCCTCGCCCTCCTGCTGCCGGCGGCGCACCTCCTCCGCGAGGCGGTCGCGCTCCTGCTCCAGTTCGGCGAGCGACTGCAAGTCGATGAACATGCCCTGCTGGTGGGGCCGGCGCCCCACCACGATCTTCGACGAGACGAAGGCGATCATCAGCACCAGATAGGCGATCAGCGTGATGCACAACCCGATACGGTGGTCGTACGCCCACTCCCCGGCATCCTCCCGGCGGTTGTCGAACGGCAGGCGGAGGCGTGCCCTGCGCGGACGGCCTTCCGCCGCGCCGGCGTTCTCTCCGGAGGCCGCGCCTCTCCCGGCCGGAACGCTCCGGCCGGCACGGGAACGCCCCGACGTCCGGGCTCCGCCCGGCACGCCGTCCGCCGCCGCATCCGGCCGCGTCCGTTCCGCTCCGTCCCCGGCTTCCCGGCTCCTTCTGGAGTCCTCCGTATGCTCGTGCTCTTTCGAAGACATGTCGTTTCGGGATTTCAGCGCAAAAGTAGTGTTTTTTACCGTATTTTTATTACCTTTACGAAAAATTAACCGCACCCCGGAGCGCCGGAGCCGAAATTTGGTTTTGCGCCCGAGTTGCATTATCTTTGCGTGCAAATTACCATGAATCCGCTTATGACAACCAAACAACAAACGCTCAAGGCTCCGATCTCGTTCTCGGGCAAGGGCCTGCACACGGGCGTCAAAGTGACGATGACGGTCAATCCGGCCGAAGCCGGCACGGGCATCGTATTCCGCCGCACCGACATCGAGGGGCAGCCGCTCATCCCCGCCCTGTGCGACTACGTGGTGGACACCTCGCGCGGCACGACGATCGAGGCAGGAGGCCACCGCGTCAGCACCATCGAACATATCATGTCGGCGCTCTGGACGCTCGGCGTGGACAACGCCCTGATCGACATAGACGCCCCCGAGACGCCCATCCTCGACGGCTCGGCCCGCGAATACGCCGAGGCCGTCACCCGGACCGGACTGGTGGACCAGGAGGCTGAGCGGCAGTTCTACCACGTCACCGAGAAGATGGTTTACACGATCCCCGAGAAGGGCACGGCGATCATTCTCTACCCCGACGACGAATTTTCGGTGTCGGTGCACGTGGACTACAACTCGAAGGTCATCGGCAACCAGTACGCCACCTTCGAGCCGGGCGACGACTACGCGGGAAAGATCTCGCCCTGCCGCACGTTCGTCTTCCTGCACGAACTCGAACCGCTGATGAAGATGAACCTCATCAAGGGAGGCGATCTGGACAACGCGATCGTCGTGGTCGAGAATCCCGTGCCGGACGAGCAGCTCGAACACCTCAAGAAGCTCTTCAACAAGCCCGACATCGAGATCAAGGCGGGCTACCTGAACAACCTCGAGCTGCGCTGCAACAACGAGCTGGCGCGCCACAAGCTCCTCGACCTGCTGGGCGACTTCGCGCTGCTGGGCGTGCGCATCAAGGGCCGCGTATGGGCCACCCGCCCGGGCCACTTCGCCAACACGGAGTTCATGAAACAGCTCAAGCACGCCATCCGCAAGGCCGGCGAGAAACCCCGCTTCACCTACGACTGCCGCAAGCCGGCGCTCTACGACATCAACGCCATCCGCCACATGCTGCCCCACCGCCCGCCGTTCCTGCTCGTGGACCGCATCTTCCACCGCGACGACACGGACGTGGCGGGCATCAAGAACGTGACGATGAACGAGCCGTTCTTCGTGGGCCACTTCCCCGAGGAGCCGGTCATGCCGGGCGTGCTCATCGTCGAGGCCATGGCGCAGTGTAGCGGCATCCTGGTCCTGGGCGGCGTTCCCGACCCGGAGAACTACTCGACCTATTTCATGAAGATCGACGGCGTGAAGTTCAAGCGCAAGGTCGTCCCGGGCGACACGCTGCAATTCGAAATTCACCTGCTGGAGCCCATCCGCCGCGGCGTGGCCGTGGTCGAGGGCAAAGCCTTCGTCGGCGAGTCGCTCGCCTGCGAGGCGATCATGATGGCGCAGGTCGTCAAGAACAAAAAGTAGCGCGGCGATGATAAGCAAACTTGCCTACGTCCACCCCGAAGCCAGGCTCGGGGCCGACGTGACGGTGGAACCGTTCGCCTGCATCGCAGCCGACGTCGTGATCGGCGACGGCTGCTGGATCGGTCCCGGCGCCGTGATCCACGACGGAGCGCGCCTCGGCCGCTGCTGCAAGGTCCACACGGCCGCCTCGGTGTCGTGTCTGCCGCAGGACCTGAAGTTCGCCGGCGAGAAGACCGTGTGCGAGATCGGCGACCACAACGACATCCGCGAATACGTCACCATCAGCCGCGGCACGGCCTCCACGGGCACGACGCGCATAGGATCGCACAACCTGCTGATGGCCTACACCCACATCGGCCACGACTGCGTGGTGGGCAGCCACTGCGTCATCGCCAACCGCGTCTCGCTCGCGGGCGAGGTGCACGTCGGCGACTGGGTGGTCATCGGCGGCCACGCGGCCATCCACCAGTGGACCCACATCGGCGAACACTCGATGATCCAGGGCGGCGCGCTGCTCGGGCAGGACCTGCCGCCGTTCGTCATCGTGCGCAACGACACGCTCCGTTTCGCCGGCATCAACAAGATCGGACTTTCGCGCCGCGGCTTCACGCAGGAGCGCATCGCCGAGATCCACGACGCCTGCCGCATCCTCTTCCAGAGCGGACTGAACTACATGGCCGCCTGCGACGAGGTCGAGCGCATCGTGCCGCAGAGCGACGAGCGCGACTCGCTCGTGCGGTTCATCCGCACCTCGAAACGCGGCGTCATCAAACCCTACGAGACGCGGAACCGCGAGGAGTGAGCCTCCGTTCCGCGGGGCGGCATGCGGGGGACCTGCCTTCCGGGGAGGTCCCCCGTTTCGTCGCGGAGAGGCGCGCCGTGCGTCAAAATTTTTCCTATAAATATTTGTATATCGGATTTTTTCACTATATTTGCGTTGTCGAAAGACGAAGCGAAGCGGAAAGGGGACGGAAAGTCCCCTTCTTTCATAGTTGCACACGACCGAAAAACAGCGATATGATCGACACGAAAAAGATAACCGAAGCGGCGGAACGCCATCTCGAAGGGACCGACATGTTCGTCGTGGAGTGCACCTCGACGCCGGGCAACGAAATCGAACTGACGATCGACAGCGACACGTCGGTCGGCATCGACGCCTGCGTGGCGCTGAGCCGCGCCGTGGAGGCCGACCTCGACCGCGATGCGGAGGACTTCTCGCTGACGGTCGCCTCGGCGGGCATCGGCTCCGAGCTGCGCACGCTGCGGCAGTACCGCAAACTCGTCGGACGCCCGGTGGAGGTGCTGCTCACGAACGGCGTGAAGATCCTGGCCCACCTCGACGAGGCGACCGACGAGGGCGTCACCCTCTCCTACGAGGAGAAGCAGGCCGTGGAGGGCAGGAAGCGCAAGCAGCCGGTGAAGGTCACGCGCTCGTATCCCTTCGCGCAGATCAAGTACACGAAGGAGTGGCTGGATTTCAAATAGCGCCCGGCCGCCTGCGGCGCAGGACGGCATGCAAAGGAACGAAATATACAAAGACAGATAATTAGCACACAATGGACAACCTGAATTTGATCAGCAACTTTGCCGAGTTCAAAGAGCTGAAGAACATCGACAAACCGACGATGATCGGCGTATTGGAGGACGTCTTCCGCCACGCGCTTCAGAAACAGTACGAAACGGACGAGAATTTCGACGTCATCATCAACCCCGAGAAGGGCGACCTCGAAATCTGGCGCAACCGGACCGTCGTGGAGGACGGCGCCGTGGAGAATCCCAACATGCAGATCGCCGTGTCGGAGGTGAAGGCCATCGACCCTACCTACGAGATCGGCGACGAATACGCCGACGAGATCAAGCTCTCGTCGTTCGGCCGCCGCACGGTGCTGTCGCTGCGGCAGAACCTCGCCTCGCGCATCCTCGATCTGGAGAAGGCCAGCCTCTACGAGAAGTACTCGGAGAAGGTCGGCGAGATCGTGACGGGCGAAGTCTATCAGGTCTGGAAGAGGGAGGTGCTCATCCTCGACGACGAGGAGAACGAGCTGATCCTTCCCAAGGCCGAGCAGATTCCCAACGACTTCTACCGCAAGGGCGACACGATCAAGGCCATCGTCAAGTCGGTCGAGATGAACAACAACCAGCCGCGCATCATTCTCTCGCGCACGGCCAACCAGTTCCTCGAGCGGTTGTTCGAACAGGAGGTTCCCGAGATCTTCGACGGCCTGATCACCATCAAGAAGATCGTCCGCATCCCCGGCGAACGCGCCAAGGTGGCCGTGGAGTCCTACGACGAACGCATCGACCCGGTGGGCGCCTGCGTCGGCATGAAGGGCTCGCGCATCTACTCGATCGTCAAGGAGCTGCGCAACGAGAACATCGACGTGGTGAACTACACGGCCAACACGCAGCTGATGATCCAGCGGGCGCTCAATCCCGCGAAGATCTCGTCGATCACCATAGACGAGGAGAAGAAGACCGCCTCGGTTTACCTCAAGCCCGACCAGGTGTCGCTGGCCATCGGCAAGGGCGGCCTGAACATCCGCCTCTCGAAGATGCTCACGGGCTACGACATCGACGTCTACCGCGAGATCGAGGAGGAGGACGTGGCCCTCACGGAGTTCGCCGACGAGATCGACGGCTGGATCATTGACGCGCTGAAGAGCGCCGGCTGCGACACGGCCAAGAGCGTGCTGGAGCTGCCCGTCGAGGAGATCGCCGCCCGCGCCGACCTCGAACTGGAGCAGGCGCAGAAGGTCGTCGAGATTCTGAAGGCCGAGTTCGAATAACCAAAACCGAAAGAAAGGAGAACAATACGATATGGGTAATGAAAGAAAATTAAGGCTCATTCAGGTTGCCAAGGAGTTCAACGTGGGTATCAACACCATCACGGACTTCCTGCACAAGAAGGGCATCAAGAGCGACGGATCGCCCAATACGCTGGTCGATGCGGAGACTTATGCCGTTCTGGAGAAGGAGTTCGGGTCGAACCGCGCCGCCGCGAGCGCACGCAACTCGATCCGCGAACGCATCTCCCTGAAGCAGACGACCATCACACTCGAGGAGGCTAAGAAGCAGGAGCGCGAGGAGGAAAAGGAGGTCGTCATCAAAAGCAACGTGATCAGCGTGAAGGACGAGATCCCGCAGATGAAGATTCTCGGCAAGATCGACCTCTCGCCCAAACCCAAGCCCGCTCCGGCCCCGGCGCCCCAGCCCGCGCCCGCGAAGACGGAGGCTCCCGCCCCGAAGGCGGAGGCCCCCGCGCCGGCACAACCCGAGAAGAGCGCCCCGGCAGCGCCCGCGGCTCCGGCACAGGCTGCACCCGCTCCCGCACGGGAGGAGCCGAAAGCCGCGGCCCCGGCAACCCCGGCCGCCGCGCCGGCACAGCCCGAAGCCCCGGAGAAGACGGCTTCGGCCTCCGCTCCGGCAGCCGAAGCGCCCAAGGCCGAAGCGCCGAAGGAGGAGGCGCCGAAAGACAACATCTTCCGCCCGGCAACGGTGACCCTCACGGGTCCGCAGGTGCTCGGCACGATGGACGTGTCGGGCTTCGTCCCCGGCGGCAAACACAAGCGCAAACGCCTCCAGAAGGAGAAGGTGGACGTTTCGAAGGCCCAGAAAGGAGGCTCGCAGGGCGGCGGCAAGCAGGGTCAGGGCGGCCAGGGCGGCAACGGCGGCAGCCGTCCCGGCGGCGGGCAGGACCGCAACCGCGGCGGACAGCAGAACCAGCCCCGTCCGGGCGAAGGACGCCGCAACAAGAACAAGAACACGCCCAAACCGGTCGTCCGCCCCGAAGTGAGCGACGAAGAGGTTTCGAAGCAGGTGAAGGACACCCTGGCCCGTCTGACGGCCAAGGGCGCCAAGACCAAGGCGGCGAAATACCGCAAGGAGAAGCGCGAAGCCGTGGCCGAACGCATGAGCGAAGAGTTCGAACGTTCGGAACAGGAGCGTTCGACGCTCAAGGTCACCGAGTTCGTCACCGTGAGCGAGCTGGCCACGATGATGAACGTCCCGCCCACCGAAGTCATCACGGCCTGCATGAACCTCGGACTGATGGTGTCGATCAACCAGCGTCTCGACGCCGAGGCGCTCGTGGTCGTGGCCGAGGAGTTCGGCTACAAGGTCGAATTCGTTTCCGTGGAGATTCAGGAGGCCATCGCCGACGACCACGAGGACAAGGAGGAGGATCTCGTGCCGCGTCCGCCGATCGTGACGGTCATGGGACACGTGGACCACGGCAAGACCTCGCTGCTGGACAACATCCGCAAGACGAACGTCATCGAAGGCGAGGCGGGCGGCATCACGCAGCATATCGGCGCATACAGCGTCGAGCTGAACGGCCAGAAGATCACCTTCCTCGACACCCCGGGCCACGAGGCTTTCACGGCCATGCGCGCCCGCGGCGCGAAGATCACCGACGTGGCCATCATCATCGTGGCGGCCGACGACAACGTGATGCCGCAGACGATCGAGGCGATCAACCACGCGCAGGCCGCCGGCGTGCCGATGGTCTTCGCCATCAACAAGATCGACAAGCCCAACGCCAACCCCGACCACATCAAGGAGCAGCTCTCGCAGATGAACTACCTCGTGGAGTCGTGGGGCGGCAAATACCAGGACCAGGAGATTTCGGCCAAGAAGGGGCTGAACCTCGACAAGCTGCTCGAAAAGGTGCTGCTCGAGGCCGAGATGCTCGACCTGAAGGCCAACCCGAACAAAAAGGCCGTCGGCACGGTGATCGAATCGACGCTCGACAAGGGACGCGGCTACGTCTCGACGGTGCTGGTGCAGGCCGGCACGCTGCATGTCGGCGACGTGATCCTCTCGGGGACCTTCACCGGCCGCGTGAAGGCCATGTTCAACGAGAACGGCAAGAAGGTGGCCGAAGCGGGTCCCTCGACGCCCGTGCAGGTGCTGGGTCTCAACGGCGCCCCGCAGGCCGGCGACACGTTCAACGTGATGGAGGACGACCGCTCGGCGCGCGAGATCGCCAACAAGCGCGAGCAGTTGCAGCGCATGCAGGGCATCATGACCCAGAAGCACGTGACGCTCGACGAGATCGGACGCCGCATCGCCATCGGATCGTTCAAGGAGCTCAACATCATCGTCAAGGGCGACGTGGACGGCTCCGTGGAAGCCATGTCCGGATCGCTCATCAAGCTCTCGAAGGAGACCGTGCAGGTCAATGTCATCCACGCCGCCGTGGGCCAGATTTCGGAGTCCGACGTGCTGCTGGCCGCCGCCTCGAACGCCATCATCGTCGGCTTCCAGGTGCGTCCGTCGGCCGCTGCGCGCAAGGTGGCCGAGAAGGAGGAGATCGAAATCCGCCTCTACTCGATCATCTACGACGCCATCAACGACATCAAGGATGCCATCGAGGGCATGCTCGAACCGGTGATGAAGGAGGAGATCGTGGCTTCGGTCGAGGTGCTGGAGATCTTCAAGATCTCGAAGGTCGGAACCGTGGCGGGCTGCGTCGTGCGCGAAGGCAAGTTGCAGCGCTCGACCCCGATCCGCGTCATCCGCGACGGCATCGTGATCTACACCGGCAAGCTCGGATCGCTCAAGCGGTTCAAGGACGACGTGAAGGAGGTGGCCTCGGGTCAGGACTGCGGTCTGAACATCGAATCGTTCAACGACATCCGCGTGGGCGACATCGTCGAAGGATACGAACAGGTGGAAGTCAAACGCAAATAACGGCCGGTCGGGTCGGGACCGCCGCACGGCGGCCCCGACCGGCGGGAAGCGACTGAAAAGGGAATAGGAACGGAAGCAGACAAGAATCAAAACCAATATCCCAAACACACAACATGAATACGCAGATCAAATTTACGACTCCCGAAGAGGCCGTCAAGGTCATCAAATCGGGCGATCATGTGCACCTGAGCTCCGTGGCATCGGCTCCGCAGTGCCTGATCAACGCCATGTGCAAGCGCGGAGAGGCCGGCGAACTGAAGGACGTGCACGTCCATCACCTCCACACGGAGGGTCCGGCCCCCTATGCCGATCCGAAATTCGAAGGCGTCTTCCAGCTCGACTCGTTCTTCGTGGGCAGCAACGTCCGCAAGGTGACGCAGAGCGGCTACGCCGACTACATTCCGATCTTCCTGAGCGAAACCCAGCGGCTGTACCGCTGCGGCGCCGTGCCGTGCAACGTGGCGATGATCCAGGTCTGCCCGCCCGACAAGCACGGCTACGTGTCGCTCGGCACGTCGGTGGACGCGACGCTGGCCGCCGTGGAGTGCGCCGACTACGTGATCGCCGTGGTGAACAAGCACGTGCCCCGTTCGTTCGGCCAGGCGATGATCCCCATGTCGAAGATCGACCTCTTCGTGGAGGACGACACGCCGCTCATGGAGGCGCACTTCTCCGAGCCCAACGAGGTCGAGACGGCCATCGGCAAGCACTGCGCCGCGCTGATCGAGGACGGCGCGACGCTCCAGATGGGCATCGGCGCCATTCCCAATGCCGTGCTGGCACAGCTGGGAAGCCACAAGAACCTCGGCATCCACACCGAAATGTTCGCCGACGGCGTGCTGCCGCTCGTCGAGAAGGGCGTCATCAACGGCGAGGCCAAGAAGACCGATCCGGGCAAGATGGTCTCGACCTTCCTGATGGGTTCGCAGAAGGTTTACGACTTCATCGACGACAACCCCGGCGTGCTGATGATGGACGTGGGCTACACGAACGACCCCTACATCATCTCGCAGAACGACCGCATGACGGCCATCAACTCGGCCCTGCAAGTCGATCTGACGGGCCAGGTGTGCGCCGACTCGCTCGGCACGAAGTTCTGGTCGGGAGTGGGCGGCCAAATCGACTTCGTCTATGGCGCGTCGCTGTCGAAGGGCGGCAAGGCGATCATCGCCATGCCTTCGATCACGAACAAGGGCGTCTCGAAGATCGCCCCGGTGCTCACGGCCGGCGCGGGCGTCGTGACCACGCGCAACCACATCCACTGGTTCGTCACGGAGAACGGAGCCGTCGATCTCTACGGCAAGACGCTGCAGGAGCGCGCCCGGCTGATTATCTCGGTGGCGCACCCCTCGGCGCAGGAGGAACTCGACCGGGCCGCCTTCGAGCGTTTCGGCGAACACCACCACTACGTCAAGAAGTACATGAGCGAAAACTAACCGCCGCCGATCGCGGCCCCACGCACGCGGGATTCCGGCTTCGGTCCGGAATTCCGCGTCTTTTTTCTGTCCGAAACGTTTTTTAATATGTTTCATTTGGTTTCGATAGAAAAATATTTTATTTTTGTGAGGATATACAGGCAAAACAAAATCGTTATCGTGCGGACACACTCAAATAATCATACGTTTCAATTCAAATCAAAAACTACTATGAGACTCTCAACAACCAAAACCCTCATCGGCTCGCTGTGCGGGGCCACCATGCTCTCCGCCGGCCTCGTCTCCTGCGCTCCGAAACACAACACGCTCTCCGAGGCGGAAATCGCCGACGGCTGGCAGCTCCTCTTCGACGGCAAGACGCTCGACCAGTGGAAGGACTTCAACGGCGACTCGCTGACGCAGCCCTGGACCGTCGTGGACGGCTGCATCCAGGCCAAAGGCGGCGGCAGCGACCTGTCGGGCTATATCGTGACGAAGAAAGAGTACGAAAACTTCATCCTCGACTGGGAGTGGAAACTCTCGCACGGCGGAAACAGCGGCATGCTGTACCACGTGGTCGAAGATCCCTATTTCAAGGTTCCCTACGTGACCGGTCCCGAATACCAGCTCATCGACGAGGAGGGCTGGGAGGAAGTGAACGCCCCGACGAAGCTCGAGGAGTGGCAGCGCCTGGGCGTGGATTACGCCATGCACCTGCCCGACAAGGCCGCCATGCAGGTCAATCCGCAGGGCGAATGGAATTCGTCGCGCATCGTCTTCGACAACGGCCACGTGGAGCACTGGCTCAACGGCAAGAAGATTCTCGAGTTCGAGGCGTGGACCGACGACTGGTTCGCCCGCAAGCACAGCGGCAAATGGGAGACCGCTCCCGAATACGGTCTGGCCCGCAAGGGCGTGATCTGCCTCCAGGACCACGGCGACCCGGCTTCGTTCCGCAACATCAAGATCAAGGAGTTGCCCCGCAAGGCCGGCAAGGAGGTCGCGCTCTTCAACGGCAAGGACCTCACTGGCTGGGAGGCTTACGGCACGGAGAAGTGGTATGTGGACAAGGAGGGCAACCTCGTCTGCGAAAGCGGTCCGGACAAGCAGTACGGCTACCTGGCCACGCGCGACTACTATAACGACTTCGACCTCACGGTGGAGTTCAAACAACTGGCCAACGGCAACTCGGGCGTCTTCTTCCGCTCGTTCGTGGAGCCTCCCGTGAAGGTTCACGGCTGGCAGTGCGAAGTGGCTCCCAAGAACTTCGACACGGCGGGCATCTACGAATCCTACGGCCGCGGCTGGCTCGTGCAGATTCCCGAGGAGAAGGAGTCGATCCTCAAGGAGGGCGAGTGGAACACGCTGCGCCTGCGCGTCGAGGGCGACCACGTCCAGACGTGGCTCAACGGCGAGCCGATGGTGGACATCCGCGACGAGAAGATCGGCGCCGCACAGGGCCGCATCGCGCTCCAGATCCACGACGGCGGCGGTATCAAGGTGCAGTGGCGCAACCTGAAACTCACCGAGCTGTAAACCGAACGACAACCTGAAAAACGACACTCATGGGAATCAACAGAAGAAACTTCCTGAAAACGGCCGGCGGTCTGGCGTTGCTGACGATCGTCCCGAGCCGGGTGCTGGGAGGCCCGAAGCATGTCGCCCCGAGCGACCAGCTCACCAAGGGCATCATCGGCACGGGCGGCATCGGCCGCAGCAGCTACCACTTCACCAGCGACGAGCAGTGCCGGCTGGTGGCCCTCTGCGACGTGGACAAGAACCACCTGGCGAGCGCCGTCGAACTGGGCAAACAGAAATTCGGCCAGAAGTTGCAGACCTACCATTTCTACCGCGACCTGATCAACGATCCGAACGTGGACATCGTGCACATCGCCACCCCGCCCCACTGGCACGGAATCATGGCCGTCGAGGCCGCCCGCGCCGGAAAGGACATCTGGTGCGAAAAGCCGATGACACGCACGATCGGCGAGGGCAAGCGCGTGATGGAGGCCGTCAAACGGAACGGCCGCATCTTCCGCCTGAACACCTGGTTCCGCTTCCAGGACACCTTCTACGGCCTCGGCACGACCGTCCAGCCGCTCAAGAAGCTCGTGGACAGCGGCATGCTCGGCTGGCCGCTGAAGGTCACCATCTCCGGAGCCACGGGCTTCACCTGGAAATTCTTCTGGGTGGGCAAGGAGAACCTCACGCCGCAGCCCGTACCCGCCGCGCTGGATTACGACCTCTGGCTGGGTCCGGCTCCCTACAAGCCCTACAACGCGCACCGCACGCACCAGACCTTCCGCGGTTACTGGGACTACGACGGCGGCGGCCTGGGCGACATGGGACAGCACTACATGGACCCCGTGCAGTACCTGCTGGGCAAGGACAATACCTCGCCCGTGAAGGTCGAGGTGGACGCCCCGCAGCAGCATCCCGACGCCATCGGCATCTGGCGCAGGATCGTCTATACCTACGAGGACGGCTGCCAGATCGTCCTCGAGGGCGAAGGCTTCGAGAGCGAGGGCAAAGTGCCCTACATCGAAGGTCCGAAAGGCAAAGTTTACAAGGGATTCGAATGCACGATTCCGGACGTGATGAACAAGCTCGCCGAGCTGCCCGATCCGGAGCCGCAGAACACCGATTTCATCAAGTGCATCCGCAACCGCGAACGCTTCGCGCTCGACGAAATCAAGGGCTACCACAGCGCGACGCTGGTGAACATGGCCCTCTGCGCGCTGCGGCTCAACCGCACGCTCCGTTTCGATCCCGCGAAGCAGCTCTTCGTCGGCGATGACGCGGCCAACCGGCTGATCGACCAACCGATGCGCGCACCGTGGAAAATCTGATCCGTAACGTCCAAAACATGCACACCATGAAGAAAATACTCATCATATTGCTCGCCTCCTGCCTCCTGCCGCTGGCCGCAGGGGCGCAGGACGCCCGGCAGCGCTCCGCCACGACCATCGTCGCCGATGCGCTGGCGCAGCTCCCGGCCCAGACCTCCGAAGTCTATAACGGCCTCATGCGGGAACTGGCATCGACCGGCGCCGCGGGCGTCCGGGAGATGGCCGGCATGCTCGTGCCCGCCGACAAGGGGCAGAACGCCGTCGTGGAGTACGCCCTGAACGGCGTGACCGACTACGTGACCGGCGAAGGGCTCGACGCGGCCCGCGCCGAGGTCCGCAAAGGGCTGGCCGAAGGAATCGCCGCCTGCACGGACAAGCCCAACCAGGCATTCCTGCTCTCGCTGCTCCAGATCTGCTCCACCGAAGAGGACATTCCGGTATTCGTGAAATATGCGGACGACGACTACCTGGCCGACGCGGCCGTGCGGGGCCTCGTCTCGACGCCCGGAAGCGAGGAGGCCGTTCTCTCGCTGATGCAGAACGCCCCGCGGCCTTCGGCCCTGCTGGCCTATGCCGCCTCGAAACGTCCGAGCGAGGGAGCTGAGGAGATCCTCCTCTCGTGGCTGACCGACTACCAGACCGACGACGCCACGAAAGAGGCAGTTTACAACGCCCTGGCCGCCTGCGGCGGCAAGAGCTCGCTCAGGACGCTGGCCGATGCGGCCGCCGCTTCGGACTACGACTTCGGCAAGACCGACGCCACGAGCGCCTACATCCGGCTGGTGAACCGCCTCGCCGACGAAGGCGACACGAAGAGCGCCCTCGCCGCAGCCCGTTCGCTGGCGAAGGCTACGGCGCGCACGAACGTCCGCGCCGCCGCCCTGCAGATCATTCTCCGGACGGATGTCAAAAAGCGCACGCAGAACCTGCTCGCCGCCCTCCGGGACGGTGACCGGGAGTACCGCGGCGCGGCGCTCGACTTTGCCGGCGACTTCGCCGACGAGGCGCTCTACGCCGCTGTCGTCCGGAAGATGCCCTCGCTGACCGAACAGGCCCGCACGGACATCGTGAACTGGCTCGGTGCACGCCATGCCGCCTCGCAGACCGACGCCGTCGTGGCGATGATCGGCTCCGACGACGACGAACTGGCCGCGGCGGCGATCCGCGCTGCCGGGAAGATCGGCGGTACGAAGGCCTTGGAAGCCCTGATCGCCTGCCTCGACGGCCCGCACGCCGCAGAGGCGAGCGCTGCGCTGCTGGCGTTCAACGGCAATGTGAACGAAGGCGTGCTCGCGGCGCTCGACGGCGCCCCCTCCACGCAGGTTCACGCGCTCAAACTGGCGGCCGCCCGCCGGATCGCTCCCGCTGCGGACAAGGTGTTCGCCCTGCTCGCATCGGAGGATGCCGCCGTGCGGACCGCCGCAACCGACGCCCTGGCGGGTGTCACGACCGTCGGGGATTTCGACCGCCTCTGCGACCTGCTCGACCAAACCTCGGGAGAGGAGATGCGGAAGGTACAGGACGGTCTGAAGAACGCCCTCGCCGCACAACCGGCCGACGTACAGTTCGATAAGGTCTCCGCACGGATGGCCGCCGCGAAGGAGCGGACGCGCTACTACCCGCTGCTCGCCCAGGCCGGCAGCCGCGAAGCGATCGACGCCCTGCTCGCAGCGGACGACCGCGACGCCGCCTTCGCCGCACTGCTGACGGTGGACAACGCCGAAATGATCGGCGTGCTGTCCGATCTGGCCGCGCGGAACCCGGCATGGAAAGACAAGGCCCTCGCCCGCTATACGGATTTCGTGGCAACCTACGCTCCGGCCGAAGAGCGTCCCGCGCTTTACTGCAAAGGGCTCGAGGCCGACCCCTCGGCCGACGTGCAGAACCGGCTGCTCCGCGCGCTGGCCGCGACCTACTCGTTCCCCTCGATCGAGGTGGCGGCCCGCTATCTCGGTACGCCCGCAACGGCCGAAGCGGCGGCATTCGCCGTCAAGACCATCGCGGCGAAGAACCCCGGCATGGGCGGCGAGACGGTCGTAAACGCACTCGAAAAGGCGCAGGAAGTATATGCCGCGCTGGCCAAGTCGGATGCCGACGCCGGCTATGCCGTGGACGAGATCAAGGGGCTACTGGCCAAATATGCGGCCGTTCCGCGCTTCGAGCTCTCGCCCGAAGAGGCGGCCGAAGGCTTCGAGGTGCTCTTCGACGGACTCTCGATGGAGAAATGGACCGGCAATACGACCAACTACGTGCCCCTCGACGGCACGATCGACGTGACGGCGCAGTACGGCGGTTCGGGCAACCTCTACACGAAGAAGGAGTACGGCGACTTCGTCCTGCGCTTCGAGTTCGCGTTCGTCCGCCCGGGCGTGAACAACGGAATCGGCATCCGCACCCCGATGGGCGTCGATGCCGCCTTCCACGGCATGGAGATTCAGGTGCTCGACCACGACGATCCGATCTACAAGAACATCGAGATCTACCAGCAGCACGGATCGGTTTACGGCGTCATCCCGGCCAAGCGCGTCAAGTTCGGCGAGTTGGGAACCTGGAACGTCGAGGAGATCCGCGCCGTAGGCGACCGGATCACGGTGACGGTGAACGGCGAGGTGATTCTCGACGGCAACATCCGCAAAGCCTGCAAGGGACACAACGTCGCCCCCGACGGTTCGACGAAGAATCCCTACACGGTGGACGGACGCAACCACCCGGGACTCTTCAACAAGAAGGGACACATCGGCCTGCTGGGCCACGGTCCGGGCATCCGTTTCCGCAACATCCGCGTCAAGGAGCTCTGATCTTCCGACACGACGACAAAAAGCCTGCTCTCCGGAGCGGGCTTTTTGCATTCGGAAGCACGGGGTTTCGGAATAAAATCGTATCTTTGTGCATGGAAGCGGAGGCCGGCCGTAACTTCCGTCCGCTGCCGCTTCCGGAACACACCAGCGCAAACAACAATGACCGCTTCCGCATCATCCGGTGCGGGTCCCGTGACGATCGTAGCCATCGGCGCGGGAAACCGCACGAACAAGTATCTGGAATACGCCGTCCGGCATCCCGAGCGGCTGAAACTCGTCGGCGTCGTGGAACTCAACCCGCTCCGCCGCCGCACCGTCGCCGAAAAATTCGGACTCGGCGCCGCGCAATGTTTCGAGAATTACGACCGGTTTTTCGAGAACCCCGTCCCGGCCGACGCCGTGCTGATCGCCACACCCGAAAACATGCACTTCGAACCCTGCATGAAGGCCATCGAAGCGGGCTACAACGTCCTGCTGGAGAAGCCCATCGCGCAAACCCTGCCCGAATGCGTCCGGATCGCCGAGGCGGCACGGCGCAAAGGGGTGATCGTAGGGGTTTGCCACGTGTTGCGTTACCATCCCTACTTCATCAAAATCAAGGAGATCGTCGATTCGGGCGAACTCGGGGAGATCATTTCCATCAGCCATATCGCCTCCGTGGGGCTCGACCGCACGACGCACGGATTCGTGCGCGGCATGTGGCGGAAGGAGGAGGTCACGAACCCGATGCTCATTTCGAAATGCTGCCACGACATCGACTTCCTGCTGTGGCTGACCGAGGCACGCTGCCGGAAGCTCTCCTCGTTCGGGTCGCTCCGCTGGTATCGGCGCGAAAACGCCCCGGCCGGCAGTACGGAACGCTGTATCGACTGCCCCGTGGAGAAGGAGTGTCCCTATTCGGCCGTGGACCTCTACTACAACCGCCGGGACTGGATCTCGAATTTCGACGTTCCGGAGGGGTCCACGCTCGACGAGGTACTTCTGCGCGAACTCCGCACGGGAAGTTACGGACGTTGCGTATTCCGCTGCGACAACGACGTCGTGGACCACCAGATCGTCTCGATGGAGATGGACAACGAGATCACGATCTCCTTCTCGATGGACACGTTCACGCTGGGCGACCAGCGCGAAACGCATATCCGCCTGACCCGCGGCGAAATCGACGGAGACGAACGCACGCTCCGCGTCCGTCGGTTCCGCGGCGGGGAGGAACGGATTTTCGACTTCTCGGACATTCTGGGCACGCCGTTCCACGCCGGAGCGGACCTCAATCTGATCGAAGACTTCGTGGACACTCTGAGCCGCCGCGAACACCGCTTCCGCACCTCGATCGACCGCTCCGTCGAGAGCCACCGCATCTGTTATGAAGCCGAGCGCAGCCGCCTTACGGGCCGGACCGTCATCCTGGGAGAGCGCTCCGATCCCGAATAACCGTTATCCGGGTCCGGTTTTCGGAATCGTAGCGATCGACATCGGAATGCAATGCATCCAGTTGAGCAACCAGGCTCCGCTGTTCGGGCTATGCCCTGCGGCCTCGAACCGCATC
>NXNQ01000010.1_pt1 | contig 71045 bp, 65 predicted proteins | sample 2041051 | NCBI WGS metagenome assembly NXNQ01 (sample SAMN07660620, study PRJNA407663) | chicken gut metagenome | isolation source: caecum content untreated animal with the unique ID 563 | host: Gallus gallus domesticus | place: Czech Republic: Brno | collected 2016
TCCGCCGTAGGTTTTGTCCTGGGAATGTTCGAGCCAGAAGGGCAGTACGCTGTCCATGAGTTCCGACCGGTATTGGTCGGCCAAATGTTGAAAATCCATATTGTTGCGGTTAAAAATTATCTGCGTTTTTCATTTGCTCTGCTGCCAGTAGCGTTCGATCTCCTCGAGCGAACGCCCCGTGGTTTCGGGTACGGCGCGCCACATGATGAGCATGTAGGGGACGCACATGGCGGCGAAGAGGAGGAAGGTGCCTCCGGGGGTCAGCGTCTCGAGCATCCAGGGGGTCAGTTGGCCGATCAGGTAGGTTCCGACCCAGAGCGAGAGCCCGGCGATCGACATGGCCAGTCCGCGGATGCGTGTGGGGTACATCTCGGAGAGCAGCACGAAGATCACGGCGCTGATCGACACGGCGCAGCAGAAGACGTAGGCCAGGAAGAAGACCAGCAGGAAGGTCGGGGAAAGCCCCCAGGCGGCTCCGGCGAGGAAGTAAACGCCGATGCAGAGCAGCGAGAGGATCATGCCCGACACGCCCCAATAGACCAGCTGTTTGCGGCCCACGCGGTCGATGATGACGAGCGCCAGGACGGTGGTCAGCATGTTCACCACGCCCACGAGCACCTGCGAGAAGAGCGAATCGCCGCTCGAAAGTCCCGCGTCCTCGAAGATCGTGGGGCCGTAGTAGAGCACGGCGTTCACGCCCATGAACTGCCCCAGCATGGCGATCGCTACGCCGATCAGAAGCGCCTTGCGCATTCCCGGCGACGTCAGCGCCCGCCATTCGGACTTCGGCGCTGCGGCTTCGGCGCTGCGGATCGAGGCGATCTCTCCGTCGGCTGCCTCCGACGAGCGGTAAATGCGTTGCAGTACGGCGTGCGCCCCCTCCGTGCGGTTGCGCAGGATCAGCCAGCGGGGACTTTCGGGGATGAAGAAGATCACCACGAAGAACAGTACGGCCGGTAGCGCGTTGCTGCCGAGCATGCCGCGCCACATCTCCGTGACCATGATCTGCTGCATCCACGGCGAGTCGTAGATCGCCGTTTCGGCCGCCCTGAGAATCTGGAAATTCACGAGGTAGGCCCCCAGGAAGCCGATGGTGATGGCCAGCTGGTAGAGCGAGACGAGCGTGCCGCGCCACCGGGCCACGGCCACTTCGGAAATGTACATGGGCGAGACGATCGACACCACGCCGATGCCGATGCCTCCGAGGATGCGGTAGATGACCAGTTGCGTGAAGTCGCCGCAGACGGCGCAGCCGATGCCCGAGGCCGTGAACAGCACGGCGGCGAGGAGCATGGTGAGCTTGCGGCCGAAGCGGTCGCTCAGGATGCCGGCCACGGCCACGCCGCCGATCGACCCGATCAGCGCGCAGCCGACGTACCAGCCCACCTGCATGGCGTTGAGCGCGAACTGCGTCTCGACGCTGGTGATCGTACCCGAAATGACGGCGGTGTCGTATCCGAACAGAATGCCGCCGATGGCCGCCACGACCGACAGGAACGCGACGTAGCCCGTATTGGTGCGTGTCTCCATGGGTCAGCGGATGTTGAAGTATTCCTTGTAGCGGTCGTAGAGGTGTCCGGCTTGCAGGTAGGCCGACTGGGGCGACATGAAGTGCGAGAACTCGAAGGTGATGGCCTTGTCGTATCCGGCGCGTTTGGCCGCCTCGAGCTTCATGCGCAGCTTGTCGAACTTGATGGGCAGGAACTTGATGGGCATGTCGCGGTCGAACGACTCGGCGTTCGTCCAGCACTGCATGCCGTATTTGTCGGCGAGCTTCTTGTTCACCGTGAAGAAGGCGTCCAGCTCGTCGTAGTCGATATGCCCGTCCTGGAAGGCGCAGGCGTCCACCACGTCGTGGATGCCGTCGAAAATCTCGTCCCACTCGCGTTCGTGCTGCTCGACCGAAACGGCCTGCTCCTTGGTCAGCTTGCTGCCGCTGGCCATGACGGCCTTCTTGCCGTCGATCCACGGGGAGATGAAGGTGGGCAGCCCGCCCGAAACCTCCTTGCACTGCTTGCCCATCGCATGGAAGGCGCTGATGGCCCCCTTCGTGGCGCGGCTGATCTCGCCGCTGATATACCAGCCGCCGAAACTCTTGTAGCGCCGTCCGTACATGTTCCACACCTCGTCGATCACATACTTGTTGTGCTCGACCTCGTACGTCATGTCGTGCGTGTCCCAGTACTTGCCCGAGTCGTAGAGGCCGAAATAGAACTTCATACCGTATTTTTCGGCCAGCCGCAGGAAGAGGTCGATCAGATCGACCGACGGCATGTAGCACCCCTGTTTGAGCAGATAGGGCGAGGGGTAGGTGATGAATTTGCGGTATCCCGAACGGATGACGATCACCGTGTCGATGCCGATGGCCTTCATGTGGCGGAAATCGGCCTCCCACTCCTTCGCACCCCAGTTCTGGTGGGGAATGTCGTGCGAGATTTCGTCGAGGAACGTGCCCGTGATGCGGAGCCCGCCCTCTTTGGGGACGATCAGGTTGCCTGCGCCTTGGGCCGCAGTCGTCTGTGACAGAGCGGATTCGGCTTTCGTGGCGGCTTGGAGCAGTTCGGGTGCGACGATGGCCGAGGTGGCGGCTACGGCGACTTTTTTAAGAAAATTTCTTCGGTTCGACATTTCCATACAAAACTGTATTTCGAGGCGTCCTCGGGTTAGTGGCTAAATTTGTTTATATACCCTGCAAATATAATAAATATATTTACAATGAAATAATAAAGTAGTATTATTTTGTATTATGAGGAAATTTTTTTATTCTCCGGACGGGAACGACCGCCGCCGGGAACGGAAAACGCCGGCCCTTCATGCGAAGGGCCGGCGTGCGGACGGAGGCGTCGCGGGCGGTGTCAGAAAGAGATACCCACGCGGACGCCGAAGTTGTTGAGGTTATTGACCGAATAGACCAGCAGGTCGCCGCTGTTGGTCGCATAGCTGTAATAGAGCGATACGTGGAAACCGAGCCGGTAGCCGGGGTCGGGGAAGATGCTCACGCCGATTTCGGGCGAGAGGTAGAATCCCCACGTGTCGGTGTACTGTTTGACGACGTAGTAATACGAGGACATTTCGGCGTAGCTGGCGCCCAGCTTCAGTCCGGCATACGGCTGGAAGATGCTGTCCTTTAACCAGTTGTAACGGGACGCGATGCCGAAAGGCAGTTGGAACAGCGCGTGCTTCTGGTTGGTCGTCAACGAGTTGCCGCTGCCGAGCGTGATCGTCTGGCGCGGGATCTTCTCCAGGTTGGTCTGGTAGGAGATGAACGGGCCGACGGTGACGGCCGGGGTGACGAAGTAGCCGCCTTCGAAATTCATGCCCCAGCCCGAGGCTTTGTCGGCGAAGCTGCCGCCGAGGGGTACGCCCGCCTGCCAATCGACATTGATATAGGTGTTCGGGAATATTTGCGCCTTGCCCGGGAGGGCCGCGAAGGCCGTAACGGCGCAGAGGGCGATGGTCTTGAGGTATTTCGCTGTTTTCATAATCGGATGAATTTTCGGATTTCGGACTATTTTGCCAGATAGGGGGATTGCACGAAGGCCTGTTCTACGGCGTCGAGCGTGCGTTGCAGGTTGAGGGCCGCGTCGGGGGTCAGCAGGCCGCCGATGAAGCTGTCCCAGACGACGGGCAGTTTCTTGCCGCTCTGCCGGTCGGCCTCCAGATCGACCATTTCCATGAGCAGCGATCCGGCCGTGTAGCCGTAGTAAACGCTGTAGGGGTAGTGCCATCCGGCCCAGTCGCCCCAGTATCCGGGCGTCCAGTAGTAGGGGTAGTACCACCACCAGTAGGGGTCGTTGTACCCCACGAAGTAGGTCACCTTCTCCACGTAGCTCAACTGAAGGCCGACGTCGGCCGTCTCCTTGTCGTCGGTGCGCGTGTAGCCGGCTTCCTCCATGCGGTCGGCCACCGTGCCGACGATTTGCAGGGCGTCGGCGTCCTTCCAGTATTCGGTCCGGTCGCTGTTGCCGATGATGAGGATGCTGTCGGGCAGGTAATAGGTGTCGATGGCGGCGAAGTCCGTCCCGGTGTCTCGGGCGGTGTAGACCAGATAATCCCTGTGGAGATCCGATGTCGAGGGCTCTTTCTGGCAGGAGCAGAACGCGATTGCCGCGAGTGCGATAGCCGAGTAGCGTAAATTTTTGACGATCATGTTGTTTGATTTTTGTTGGTTTACTGTCGTTTCGGTCGCTTCAAATTCTGTTCCCCGATGGCGTGGAATCGGACTTTGTGCCCGTTTTGCGTATAAAGAGGTGATTTTCAGATATTAAATCCGGCCTTCGCGGGCTGTGCCTTGTCTTCGCGGGGCCGTATCCTCTCGCATGGCGGCAGGAACTTCGCCGCAGCGCCCCTCGCGGGCGCGATTCATCCTGCAAACGGAAAAAGCCCGCAAGATATTGCGGGCTTCCGTATGGTTCGGTTCGGGACGGGTTACCGGTACCGGTGCGAGATGAGCGTCATGAACTCCTCGCGGGTGCGCTGGCTCGAGAGGAAGACGCCCGTGAAGGCCGAGGTCGTGGTGGCCGACTGCTGTTTCTCGATGCCGCGCATCTGCATGCACATGTGGCTGGCCTCGATCACCACGGCCACGCCCATCGGGTCGAGCGCCTCCTGGATGCAGTCGCGTATCTGCACCGTCAGCCGCTCCTGCACCTGCAGGCGGCGGGCGAAGCACTCCACGACGCGGGCGATCTTCGAGAGGCCCGTGATGCGGCCGTTGGGGATGTAGGCCACGTGCGCCTTGCCGTAGAAGGGCAGCATGTGGTGTTCGCAGAGCGAGTAGAGCTCGATGTCCTTGACGAGCACCATCTGCCGGTACTCCTCGCGGAAGGTGGCCGAGCGGATGATCTCGAGCGGGTCTTCGTCGTATCCCTTCGTGAGGAACGCCATCGCCTTGGCCACCCGTTCGGGCGTCTTGAGCAGCCCTTCGCGGGCGGGGTCTTCGCCCAGCAGCCGCAGGATTTCGGCGTAGTGGTGCTTGAGGGCTTCGACTCTGCCGGCGTCGAAACGCTCCTCCTTCGTGTAGTTTCTGCCTTCCATAGTGCGGCAAAGATACCCTATTTCCCGATGGAATGCAAATAGTCGGCGAGTTTCCGCACGGCGCGGGCGCGGTGCGAGACGGCGTTTTTCTCCTCGGTGGTCATCTCCGCGAAGGTGCGGTCGTAGCCGTCGGGCACGAACAGCGGGTCGAATCCGAACCCTTCGTGTCCGGTTTCGCGGTCGATGATGCGTCCTTCGACGATTCCTTCGAAGAGGCGCTCCTCGCCGCCGAGGATCAGCGAAATGACCGTGCGGAAACGTGCCCGGCGGTTCGCGACGCCCTCCAGGTTGCGGAGCAGCAGGCGGTTGTTCGCGGCGAAGTCGTGCCCGTCGGTGGCGTAGCGGGCCGAATGGACGCCCGGCGCGCCGCCGAGCGCCTCGACCTCGAGGCCCGTGTCGTCGGCGAAGCAGTCGCACCCGGTGCGGTCGTGGAGGTAGTGCGCCTTCTGCGAAGCGTTGCCTTCGAGGGTTTCCTGCTCTTCGGGAATCTCCTCCGTGACGCCGCATTCGCGCGGTGTCACGAGCGTGAAGCCGTCGCCCAGAACGGCCTGCACCTCCTTGAGCTTGTGTGCGTTGTTGGTTGCAAAGATGATCTTCATATCGGTTTTTCTAACTGATTTTTCCGGAAGTCGTCACGCCGTAGCGCAGGGCGAAGAGCCGCTCCAGTTCCTGCCCGGCGCGGGCATATTCGCCGCGCCGGTATTCGGCGGCGATGCGGCCGCCGTCCGTGAGGCGGATGTCGTCGCAGACGGGTTCGAGCGCCGGAAGCAGGCGCGACGCGACGAGCACCGTGGCTCCTTCGGCCTGCCGCCGCAGGATGAGCCGCTGGGCGGCTTCGAGGCTCTCCGCGTCGAGGCCGTCGAACGGTTCGTCGAGCAGCAGGACGGGTTTGCGTTGCATGAGCGTCGCCGCGAGGGCCGTCTTCCGCTGTACGGCGGCCGGCAGCGCGGTCAACTGCCGGTCGGGAGGAAGTCCCAACAGCCGGATGCAGGTTTCGGGGTCGGAACCCGGATGGCGGCGGGCCGTGAAGTCGAGCAGGTCGCGGACCGTCAGACCGTCGAAGAAGCGTATCCTGCGCTCCAGATAGGCGGTCTCGCTCCGCCGCAGGGGACGTCCGAAGCGGGTGACGCCGCCCGCGTCCGGGCGGACGAGCTCGAAAAGGGCGTCGAACAGCGCCGTCCACACCGCGTCGTCCGTGCCGGAAAACCCGTGCACGGCCCCTTCGGCCAGGTGCATGGTCACGCCGTCGGACAGCGTGCGGCCGTCGCGGCGGACGGAGAGCGAGTCAATCGTAATCATAGAGGTAGCGGTCGAGGTTTCTTTCGGCCCGCACGGCGTAGCTCACCGTGAGGCAGAGCGTTACGGGGAGGAACACCGGGACGAGGAATCCGGCGAATCCCAGCCGGGTGGCCGCGGGGAGCGGCGTCTCGGGGATAGCCGGATCGTAACGGGCGTATTTGGCCAGTACGGCATAGGCCAGCAGCAGGGCGGCGAACGGCAGCCAGAGCGCCGCCAGCCAGGCGGTCCGGGGATGGAGCGCGGCGGTCAGCGCGGCCGTCGGGAGCGCGGCGAGGAAGTAGTTGCGCCATGCCGTGCCGATTTTGCGCACCAGCAGCCGCGCGCCGCTGCATTCGCAGAGCAGCAGGAGCGGCAGCGGTTCGTTGCGGGCGTACAGTCCGGCGCAGAGCAGCGCCGCGGCCGCGAGCGCCGGAAATCCGGCATAGGGCACGAAGGCGCAGCCGATCGTCGCGGCGGGCAGCGCCGCGGCGAGGCCGGGGTGTCTGCGGACGCCTGCCGTCCACTCCGGGGAGTAGCCGAGCAGGGCCGTGCGGAGCCATCGCAGTCGGAGGGGCTTCATCGTCACTTCACCGCTTCGAGTTGTTCGAGCCGGTCGTCGAGGTCGATCTTGTCGATGATCGTCTTCACCAGCACGTCCATCTCCGCGCCGTCGGAGTAGTCGGCCGGGCAGACGTGGCTCACGCGGTTGTCGTGGATGAGCGAGGCCATCTCGCGCCGCGCCCCCTTCTGGTCGGGGTTATAGACCGCGATCGAATGGCCCCCGAAGTTCTTCACCAGCCGCATGCAGGGGATGTCCGTGGTTCCGTCGCCGACGTAGATCATGCGCCGGAACGGCACGGGGCGTTCGTTTTCGGGAATGTAGCGGTTCACCAGCTTCGAGTCGAAGACCGATTCCACGCCCTTGTTGATCTTGAAGATGAACTGCGTCTTGTTGGTGTAATTGACCGCCACGGCGGGCCAGTAGGCGATGCCGTCCACGTCGTAGAGGAACGAGCAGGCGTAGATCTTGCGGAATTCGTGCGCGATCTCCGTCCCCTCGATGATCTCCTTCAGCCCCGAGGAGTTGATGTAGTGCAGGATGCGGATGCCGCGCCGTGCGCCGTAGGCGTTGATCCGCGCGAACCACTCCCTGACGCCCTTGTAGAGCGTCACGCGGCGGCCCGATTCCTGGAACGCCTCGCGGCGCAGCGACAGCCCCTTCGACTTGGCCTCCTGGATCATGCGGGCCATGTAGGTCAGCACCATGTCGGCGTCCTGCCTCTCGGCCAGCGTGTTGGCCTCGGTCCAGAACTCCTTGTTGCTCTTGCCCACGGCGGGGATGAAGTCGTACTCCTGCATGTTGCCCGGCGAGAGCGTGCCGTCGAAATCGTAGATGAGGGCTATGGTGAATCTGAAATCCATCGTCATTCTCCTGTTTTTGGAATTCCAAATATACCCTTTTTTCACTATTTTTGCAAAAAGAGTCTTAAAACCTACCGATTATGGAGTTCAAAGAGTTGATGGCCGCGCGCCGCAGCGTCCGCAGGTTCTCGGACCGCGCCGTGCCCCGCGAGGTCGTGGACCGCATCCTCGCCGAAGCCCTCACGGCCCCCTCGTCCCGCAATTCGCGTTCGACGCGTTTTCTGGTGGTGGACCGCCACGACCTGATAGCCCGCATGGCCGGGATGCGCGATTACGGATCGTCCTTCATGGAGGGGGCGCCGCTGGCGGTCGTCGTGCTGGGCGACATCGCGGCGAGCGACCTGTGGCGGGTGAACGCCGCGATTTCGGCCACGGTGCTGCAACTGGCCTGCGTGGACGAGGGGCTCGCCTCGTGCTGGGTCCATGTGGACGGCCGTCCCCGCCGCAAGGACGATCCCGAGGGGGAGCGGGCCGCGGACTACCTGCGGACGTTCCTGCCGATTCCCGAAGGGTGCGAGCCGCTCTGCGCCGTCGCGCTGGGTTATTCGGATTTCCGGCCCGCGCCGCTCCCCGCCGCGGACGACGAGGCGCGGATTATCCGGCTGTGATGCGGTAAAACGTTTCTTTTATTGATGCAATGGGCCTGTCGAAAAATATTCGTGTTTTTTCGATGGTTTTATCGTGTCTTGGCGGGTGCTCTTCGCAGGAAGGTCCGTTGTATGCGCCGCCTGAATTTGGATGCGAACGCAGCGGGAAGTTCGAATTGCTGACCGGCGAACTGCCGGTAGGGAACGTTACCGATATAAACGGACGCACGATCATGGAGCGCCTTGACCGGCTCTTCGAGAACAAGACGGTCGTGGTGGTGGCGCACCGCCTCTCGACGGTTCGCAATGCCGACAAGATCGTCGTGCTGGACCGCGGACGCATCGTCGAACAGGGTACGCACGACGAACTGACGGCCGAACGGGGGGGGGTATTACGAACTGGTGAGAAATCAGTTGGAATTGGGAAATTGAATTTGATCGGAAAATGCTTCAAGCCATGAGAATCAAAGTATTGTTTATCTTCATTTCCCTGCTTGTTGCCTGCCCGACACACGGACAGGACAGCTATGTCTCGCCCAAAATAGAGGAGTATGTCGATTTTATCAACGACTGCAATACCTCTCCCGTAGATTATGTAATGGGGCTGTTCGACAGATACGACATCGTTATTCTGGGTGAACGGGATCACCGGGACACGACGCAATACGACCTGATCGAGCAGATTATGTCCGATCCCCGATTTATCGATCAGGTCGGGCTTATAATGACAGAGGTCGGGGTTTACAACATGACCGGAACGGTCGATTGCATCGTCAACGCCAGTTATGCGTCGGATCGGGAGTTCGAGACCGCGCTATGGGATGCCTATCAAAATCTGGATTACACGCCTTTGTGGGAGAATACCAATTTCCATCAGTACCTCTGTTCCGTTTATCGGATCAACAAGCGTCTCCCGACGGAAAAAAAGCTGCATATCTCATGTACCGACGTTCCGTTTTCATGGCATCAGACGGAAGGGCTGACGCACGAACAATTTCAGGATTTCCTGCACATATGGGATTACAAAGACATCGTTATGGGCAACAACGCCTTGACGGAGTTGTATAAATTGTTCGACGGCCCCGATCCACGTAAAAAAGCATTGATCATTTTCAACTCGCCGCACTCCTTTTTAACCGGTCCGAACAGCCGACCGGCCCCCTGCGCCGGGCAGATCATCGCGGAGCGATTTCCGGGCCGGGTCGCCAACGTGGCGATTAACTGGGCAAAAAGGCGGAATGGGTATCGGGGCCTGACGCAAAACGGGAAATGGGATGCTGCATTTGCTGCGTGCGGAAACAAAAGCATTGGGTTCGATCTGGCGGGCACGCCTTTCGGGGATGATCGGTTCGACTTACGTCCCGGCTACTTCAAAAAACGACTCGAATACAAAGAGGTTTATACCGGATTTATTTTTTATAAACCGGTCGGAGAGTGGGTTTTCGGGATTGGGATTCCGAACATGGCCGATGCTGGCTTTGTGGATGAACTGGTCCGCCGCGACAGCGAAATCTGGAGTGGGGAGACGATGAGCAGCCCCGAAGAACGGTCCGGGATTTATGATTATTACGCCAGAACCCGAAGTTTCCGAATTCCGGATTTGTCGGGGCAAACCTCATTTATAGAAAAAATCGACAGGCAGATCAGCCGGTACTATAAACCCGGAGTGGAAATACGGTCCGGTGCTGATCGTGCAGGGGTCGGGAGGGGGCTTCCTGTTTCATGTCTTTGACAAACGCAGCAGAGAGCCGTTGTGCGGGTTCATGCGGAACGGAAGAGGTCCGGGGGAGGCATTCGCCTTCGATGAGCGGGAGGTGAATTGTTTCGTCGATCTTTTTGCCACGCGGGACCGGATTTACGCTCCTTACGACGGGGAGCTTCGGGTGAAGGAGTTTTTCGAAACCCCGGTGGAACGGCGGCCGTTGCAATTCCACCGGATCGCCGTGTTCGACTGGGACGGGCATGCGCTGGAGCGGATCACGACCGACTGGAACATCCGGGCGATGTGCGTGGGCGCGGACGGGACGATCTACGCCGCACTGTACGACAACCTTTCGCGCATCTTCCTGGGCCGGATCGTTCCTTCGGAGGGCGAAGAGGCCCTTCGGAGATAACCTTTGCCGCGCCGTCCGAACGGGGCCGGATCATACGTTTCCGCCCTGCCGCAATTCCTTGCGGCAGGGCGGAAACGTATGATGGGACGGTTCCGGACGCCACCCCGCCGCCAAGACGGGATGTCCCTTCGGATACGCCTTCCTCCCCCTCCTTTCTTTCTCCGGTCTTTCTCCGGGGCGGGTGTCTTACCGGTTCAGCACCGGCTTGATGTCCTTCACGCGCAACTGCGTGGTGACCGTGCCGCGGTAGTGGTTCTCGACGATCTGGTAGCAGACGTCGATCGGCCGTCCCGAGCGGACCCACTCGTAGTGGGTGGGCTGCTGGAAGGCGATGGCTTGCAGCCGCGTGTTGGGCTTCTGCCGCTGGATGAGGTCCATGCGCAGGTGTTCGCGCTCCATGCCCACCAGTTTGGCGTCGCCGTGGTTGCTCACGCCGTAGGTCACGAACACGGGCGACACGTTGCCCGGCCCGAAGGGCTGGAAGCGGTTCAGATCGCGGCGGAAGGCCGGCGTGACGTCCGAGAAGAGCAGCTCGCTGTCGATGTCCACCTGCGGCATGAGCATCTGCGGGTCGATGTTCTCCTCGACGTAGGCGTTGAAGCGCCGCGTGAACTCTTCGACGTTTTCGGGCCGCATCGTCAGTCCCGCGGCGTACATGTGTCCGCCGAAGTTCTCCAGGAGGTCCGAGCACGACTCGACGGCCTGGTAGAGGTCGAAGCCCGGAACCGAGCGGGCCGAGCCCGTCACGAATCCGTTGCTCATCGTCAGCACCACCGTCGGGCGGTAGTAGGTCTCGATCAGGCGCGAGGCGACGATACCCACGATGCCCTTCATCCAGCGCGGGTTGTAGATCACCGTGCTCTTGAGCTGTTTCATCGCGGGGTTGCGCTCGATGTAGTCGTGCGCCTCCTGCGTCACGGAGCGGTCGATCGACTTGCGGTCCTGGTTGTAGGAGTCGATGACGTTGCCGAACTCCTCGGCGACGCTTTCGTTGCCCTCGATGAGCAGCTCGACGGCCGCATGTCCGCCCGATGGCGAGGCGTTCTCGTCGTTCTCGTCCATCCGCATCCGTCCGGCGGCGTTGATCCGCGGGCCGATCTTGAATACGATGTCGTCGATGGTGATGTTGTGCTTGTCCAGTCCGCAGATCTTGATGATCGACAGCAGCCCCTTCGACGGTTCGCGGTTGAGGTTCTTCAGCCCGAAGTGGGCCAGGATGCGGTTCTCGCCCACGAGCGGCACGATGTCCGAGGCGATCGACACGACGAGCAGGTCCAGCAGGTCCAGGATCTGCTCGAAGGGGATGCCGTTGCGCTGCGCATAGGCCTGCACGAGCTTGAAGCCCACGCCGCAGCCCGACAGTTCGTCGAACGGGTAGGAGCAATCGACCCGCTTGGGGTCCAGAACGGCTACGGCGCGGGGAATCTCCTCGGCCGGGAGGTGGTGGTCGCAGATGATGAAATCCACGCCCTTCGTCTTCGCATAGACAACCTTTTCCGTGGCTTTGATGCCGCAGTCCAGGGCGATGATGAGCCCCACGCCCTTGCGGGCCGCGAGGTCGATCCCTTTGACCGAAATGCCGTAACCTTCGGTATAACGGTCGGGAATGTAGAACATCAGGTTTTTGTGCCCGATCTGGCGCAGGAACTTGTAAACCAGCGCGACGGCCGTGCAGCCGTCCACGTCGTAGTCGCCGTAAACCATGATCTTCTCGTGGTCGCGCACGGCGCGCTCGACCCGCTCGACCGCCTTGTCCATGTCCTTCATCAGGAACGGATCGTGGAGGTCCGCGAGGTTGGGTTTAAAGAACTTGTCCGCCTTTTCTACGGTGTCTATGCCTCTCTGTACGAGTAGATTGGCCAGCACGGGCGAAATCCGCAGCGCGGCAGCGAGCATGGCTGCCGTCGCGGGGTCGCCCTGAGGCTTCACTACCCAGCGTTTTTCTGTAGGCATACGAATTGTTATTTATATATTTCAACATTTAATATCTCGCTTAAATGGGTCAAAACCCGTGTTTTGACTTCGTTCATGGGGACCTCGCGTCCCGTTTCCGAGGCGATCGACGCCACGCCGCGGTCCGTGAATCCGCAGGGGTTGATGCGCGAGAACCACCTCAGGTCGGTCGAGACGTTCAGCGCGAACCCGTGCATGGTGACATAACGCGACGAACGCACTCCTATTGCGCATATCTTGCGCGGGCGTCCCTCTCCGTCCGGCGTGACCCCCTCGCCGATCCAGACGCCCGAAGCGCCTGCGATGCGGCCCGCGGCGATGCCGTAGCGGGCCGTCGTGCGGATCACGGCCTCCTCCAGCGAGGCGATGTATTCCCTCAGGCCGATCCCGAGCCGTTCGAGGTCGAGAATCGGGTAGCAGACCAACTGCCCCGGGCCGTGGAAGGTGATGTCGCCGCCGCGGTCGATGTGAAAGAACTTCGCGCCCATCGCTTCGAGCGCCGCCTTCGGGATGAGCAGGTTCTCCGCACGGCCGCTCTTGCCGAGCGTATAGACCGGCGGATGCTCCACCAGAAGGATCGTGCCGGCATCCTCCGCCGGGATCGCCGCTCTGTCCGTTTCCCGGGCGGCATCGGCCGCGGAAGACTCTGTTCCGGTCGCGTTCCGGACGGTATCGGCCGCGGGCCGCTTGCGGGCCGTGAGGCTGTCGAACAGGGTCTGCTGCAAATCCCAGCAGGCTTTGTAATCCATCTGTCCGAGGTCCCGGAGGGAGACTTTCATCGCTGCAACCCTTTCACGCTCCGGAGAGCCTCTTCGGCCATGTATGACGACCGCACCAGCGGCGCGCTCGCACAATAGCTGAAGCCCATCTCCAGCGCTCGGAGTCTGTACCATTCGAATTTTTCGGGAGTGATGTACGCCGCTACGGGGTAGTGCTCCAGAGTGGGCCGAAGGTACTGACCGAGTGTTACAATACGCACGCCCGCTTCGCGCAGGTCGCGCAGTGTTTGCAAAACTTCGTCATCGTTCTCGCCGAGTCCGACCATCAGTCCGCTTTTCGTCACGACACCCTCTTCCGAGAGGTGGCGCAGCGTCTCCAGACTGGTGCGGTACTTCGCCCTGGAGCGCACCACGGGGGTCAGTCGCTCGACGGTTTCGATGTTGTGCCCGATGATGTCGGGCTTCGACGCCGCGACCGCGTCCAAAAGTTCGGGGCGGGCGTCGAGATCGGGAATAAGGAGCTCAATTACGGCGTCGGGATTCTGCGAGCGGATGGCCTCCACCGTGGCGGCCCAATGGCTGGCGCCGCCGTCCGGGAGGTCGTCGCGCGTCACGGATGTTACGACGACATACCGGAGTTTCATCAGTGCGACGCTTTCGGCCACGCGGGCGGGCTCTCCGGCGTCGGGGGCGAGGGGACGTCCCGTTCGGGTGGCGCAGAAGCGGCAGCCCCGCGTGCAGATGTCGCCCAGAATCATGAAGGTCGCGGTCCTCCGGCTCCAGCATTCCGCCTGGTTGGGGCACATGCCGCTGCTACAGATCGTGTGCAGCCTGTGCTTCTCGACGATATGCCGCACCTCGGCCCATTCCGGGGTACGGTGGAGCCGGATCTTCAGCCATCCGGGTTTTTTCAGTGCGTCCGCCCTGTCATAAAACTTCGGCATTTAAGTTCATTATTTTCCAATTGATGCAAAAATAAGAAAAAATATCGGATATTCCTTGTGATCGGCCCTTTTTCTTGCACGGCCGGGAGACGGAAGGGCGCGGCGGTCGGCGGGCCGGTTTCCCGGCACGGCCCGGAAGGGGGCGGGAGCGGTGCGCGGCCGGGAACGGCGGTTTCCCGTTCCCATGCGCTTCCGGGAGGGATTCGGCCGGCGGCGGAGGACGAAAGAAGAGGCCGGATACCGGGCGGTATCGGGCCTCTCTGGTTAGGTTAGTTAGGTTAATGAGAGTGGGAATCCCACATTCGTTGAAACAAAAGTAATCCGAATTTTACGAAAAACCAAATTTTTCGGGAGGTTTTTCCGAAAACGGGGCGTGCTCCGTTCGCAAATCGTAATTAAAAATTTTGAATAACTACGAATTTATAAGTTTTTGATTAAAGCGCCTCGCGGATCGCCTCGTTCTCCTGCACCTGCCGCATGACCGGCTTCGGTTCGCTGTCCGGCGTCGAGAGGTGGCGGTGGCGGTACGTGGCGGGTGTCATCTGGTACTCCTTCTTGAAGAGCTTGATGAAATGCGACGTATTGGGGAAGGTGCACTCGTTGCCGATCTCCGAGACGGATTTCGACGTCGAGATCAGCAGCAGACGCGAGTGCATCAGCCGCTGGCGGATGTACCACTTGTGGGGAGGCATCTGGAAGTGGCGGCGGAACTCCTTCTTGAACGAGGTCAGCGACCGGTTGGTGAGTTTGGCCAGCTCCTCGATCGAGATGTCCTTGAAGATGTGGTCGTAGATGATCTGTTCGAAGTTCTCCTTCGCCGCGTCGATGTTGCTCAGCAGTTTGCTCTTGATGCAGCAATCCTCGTGCGAGGCGATCAGATAGATCAGTTCGGTCATCTTGATGCTCTCGCCGGTCTCGTCGTGGCGGCACTCCTCGTCGCGCAGATAGTTGTTCGCATTGATGAAAAAGTTGCGCAGCGAGTTCCATGCGGGCATGGCGACGTGCGTGCGGTTGCGGCAGTTTTCGCACGAATGCTCGTTCGAAATGTTCAGCCCGTAGGTGATGTTCAGGTGCATGAGGATGCGTTGCAGGTCCCCGGGCGTGTAGTAAAAGAGCACTTCTTCGTAAGGTTGTCCTCCTTCGGGCACGTTTTCGATATAGTGGTGGCCGATGCCCAGATAGAAGACGTCGCCGCGCGAAAGTGTCTGACGTTTATCCCCGTCGTAGATGTATTTGGTGCCGCGTAGGATGTAACCGATTGCGTAACGCGAGAGGATCTGGGATTGGATTCCGTTGTGAAGCGATTCTAAATACTTCACGATCATCGGCTGTTGTGCCGATGAAGTCATTGAATTCTTCATGCTAATTGTAATTTAAGTTTTTTTGAACAGAGCGTTGCGTCACCTTGTTCAACTTCAAATATACAATTAAAACTTTTTAATCTACCATAGCGTATAGCACAAAAAGGCAAATTTAACTAAATGCGCCCGTTTTGACTATCATGCAGACTAAATAGATTATTGTAAAATGGATGAGATCAGGGTAAAGGCGAGTAAAATCAGGTAGAGCGGCCAGACGATGGCCCGGTGAATCCGGACGAAAAGGAACGGCAGCAGGATGGCGGCCGGCACGGCGATCAGCGTCGTGTCGGTCCGTACGGCGCCGGGGCCGCAGAGGACGGCGGCGGTCAGCGCCAGCAGAACGATGTTGTAGATGAGAATGAACCGGGGCTTCGTGCCGACGGCGTAGAGGTCCGAAAGGACGAACAGCGCGGCGAGCAGCCCGAGCGCTCCGATCGCGGCCGTCGGCAGCAGGTTCGGCAGGGGCAGCGCGGAGAAGAGCGCGAGCGGTCTGCCGGCGAGGAAAGCGGTTCCGAGATACGAAAGCGGAGCAGAGAACTCCCCGCCCGCTCCCCAGTTGATGTAGCAGAGCGCGGCGGCGGGCAGCAGCAGCCCGGCGCAGGCCACGGCCGCTTCGCGCAGCGTCCGCCGGAAGATCAGCACGGCCAGCGGCAGGGCTGCTGCCAGCGGCAGGGCCGCGGCCAGCAGCAGCGGCAGCGTTCCGAGATAGAGCGAAGCCCGAAACACGGCGTCGAAGGCGTATCCGTTGCGGAACGAGCGGCAGTAGTTCTTGGTGGCGAAGGCCAGCAGGGCCGCGCCCGCGAGTGCGGTCAGGAAGTCTCCTCCGAATCCCGGAGCGCAGGCGGCGATGGCATAGAGCGGGATGGCGAGGCAGGTTCCGACCGAGTAGAGGTTGTTGCGCACGGTGAGTCTCCCCGTGCACATGCCGCCGAAGATCAGGAGCAGTCCGCCGATCCAGCGGGCCCATCCCGGATGGTTGTGCTGGAATTGCGACGACCATACCGCCGGCATCCGCACGGCGAGTCCCGGGCGGACGTTTTCCGTCTCCGCAGGTTCCGTCCCGGGGGCATCGTTCCGCTCCCGGAGCGCGGCCGGGGGCGTTTCCGTTCCGCTTGCCGCCGCACAGTCCGTCGTCGGTGGGATGATCCGGTCCGGCAGGGCGTGCGGATCCGCTCCCCGCATTGCGACGACGGCAATCAGGAGGAGGGTCAGAAAAGCCGGAACGAGCGGCTGTCGGGCGATGTCGAATCTCATGACGGTATGGACGTATCGTGGCAAATGTAGCTAAAAATGCCGGAATATTGTGTATTTTTGCATCGCTATGTTGGAGAATCAATTTCAGTACGAGCTGACGGAGGCGGGATGCGACGAGGCCGGGCGCGGTTGTCTGGCCGGACCCGTGTTCGCCGCCGCGGTGATTCTGCCGCCCGATTTCCATGATCCGCAGCTCAACGATTCGAAACAGATGACCGAGCGGAACCGGGACCGGTTGCGGGCCGTCATCGAACGGGAGGCGGTCGCCTGGGCGGTCGAGGCCGTGTCGGCCGCACGCATCGACGAGATCAATATTCTGAACGCTTCGTTCGAGGGAATGTCGCTGGCCGTGGCGCGGCTCGATCCTGCGCCGGCGTTTCTGGCCATCGACGGCAACCGGTTCCGCACACGGCTCGAAATTCCTTTCCGCTGCATCGTGAAGGGCGACGGCAAATACGCCGACATCGCGGCGGCTTCGGTGCTCGCCAAGACGCACCGCGACGAGTATATGTACCGGCTTGCCGAGGAGTTTCCCCAATACGGCTGGGCGCGGAACAAAGGGTATCCCACCCGGCAGCACCGGCTGGCGATCCGCGAGTTCGGGCTTACGCCGCACCATCGCCTGACCTTCAACCACGAAATCGACCAACTGGAGTTCGGTTTCTGACGCCCTCCGGCATCGTGCGAAGAAGAAGACGGACGGTCCCTTCCGGAAAGCCGTTTGCCGTCCGGGAGCTTTCGCCGCCGGGGCCCCGCCGAACGGTTTTCTGTCGGCGGATTTTCTGCCGGATGGCTTTTCGGACAGCGGATTCTGCCGTCCGTATCTTTGTTGTGAGCCGGAGCCTTCCGGTAGCGGGGCGCTTGTGTTTTTCGGGGTTTGTTTGCCGGGAGTCTGCATGTTGCGGCTTTTGGAGGAGTGTTTCGACCTTCGCCGCGTTGCTCCGATTGGATCGTATGGGGCCTTGGGGGCCTGTTCCCGGGTTTGGATGGACGCCTTCCGTGCCGGTGCTGGATTGTTCCGGACCGTCGTCCTGTCCTCCGTGTCCGGACGGTGGCAGGAACGGGGCGAGGCGCCTTTCGGGTAAAAGAAAAGAGCAGACCGAAACGGCCTGCTCTTTCCGTTGAGAGTTCTTCCGGTCTCCGGATCAATAACCCAGCGACTTGGCTGCCGCATAGGAAATCTTCAGGGCATTGGCACGACGCAGCTCCTGCTTGACGTCGGTCACGATACCCATCTTCGTGGACTGGTCGGCCTTGAGGCACACCGTCATCGAAGCGCGGTCGGCTTCGCTGAGCTTGTCGCGCTCGGCGGCCACGAAGTCCAGAATGTCCCGGGTCGTTTTGTACGAATCGTTCAACTGGATGCGCGGAGCGGTTCCGAACTGCGCCTGCATGGCCAGCGTCGGCTGACCGATGTGGATGTAGCTGACGAGCGATTTCTTCTCCAGCTTCTGCACTTCGGTCGCTTCGGGAAGTTTGTATCTCACCAGCAGCTCCTGATCGCGCATGGTCGTCGAGACCATAAAGAAGAAGAGGATCATGAAGATCACGTCGGGAAGCGATGCGGTCGAGATAGGGGGCAGACTCTTGTCGCCCTTCTTTTTCATTACTGCCATAGCTTACTTCTTTATGTTACGCGGTTCGGCCTCCGAAATCTTCAGGGGCACTGCTTTGGACACTGCATTGCGCTGATCCTCGTTGAGCTCCGAGAACTTTGCGCCGAATTTGCGTTGGGCCACGTCGTCGCGCACTTCGTTGAACGCGCGCGTGAGCTCGTTCTGCACCATGATATAGGCCTGATAGCCCGTATCGCGGGTGGTCTGCAGGGAAACGACGCCTTCGCTTACCGGATAGGTCCATTTGCTGCCGTCGGCCATGTCGATCTCGCGATCGACCTTCTCGGGCAGGTTCTCGTCGTCCATCGGGTTGGTGATGAACTCCTTGGCCATATCCTTCAACTGGCCGAGCACGATCTGCTCCTGCTTGCCCGGAACTCCCGCCATGATGTTGCCGCTGCCCGAAATGAGCACCAGGAACAGGTTGCGCTCCTTGACCTTGATCTCCTCCTGCTGTTGGTTCTCGGGAGGCATCGGCGGAAGCATACGCATCAGACCCGTATCGGTGTTCATGGTAGTGGCCACCAGGAAGAAGATAAGCAGCAGGAAGGAGATGTCGGCCATCGAACCGGCATTGATTTCCTGTACCTTTCTTTTATTAATAGCCATCGTTCACTCCATTATTTGAAGGCGCCCCAGATCTCCGTCACCACGGCGGTCAGGAACGCTGCGACCACGGCGACATAGGCCACCAGGACGCTCGTTTCGGTAATTACGGTTTCACTGCGCGGGAAGAAATCGTTGTTCTGCAGGTCGACGATGTTCACCGTGTGGCCGGCGGCGATGAAGTACGACACGCCGACTACGACGATGATAAGCGCCAGGGAGAGGATCGTCCCCTTGATGCCCGCAGGGTTCTGGATCATTCCGAAGACGGCGCAGAAGATGGCGGCCGCAATGCCGAACACCAGGAGGAAGTAGCTCCACATGAGGTTCGCGCTGATGGCCGCATCCGAGCCGCCGGTGGCGATCGCGTAGACCAGAAGGACCGCCGTGATCACCATCAGAATGCCCAGCATTATGTTAAGTATCTTTTTCATAATTGCTTTCGAATCTTTAGCGTTGGATTATTTCTTGTTGTAAGCCGTCAGAATATCCATCAGCGTGATGGACGAATCCTCCATATCGTTTACCAGAGAGTCGATCTTCGAAACGATATAGTTGTAGAACAGCTGAAGAACAACCGCAGCGATAAGACCGAAGAGCGTCGTCAGAAGGGCGACCTTGATACCGCCGGCAACGAGCGTCGGGCTGATATCGCCGGCAGCCTGGATCTGGTCGAATGCCTGGATCATGCCGACTACGGTACCCATGAATCCCAACATGGGCGACAGGGCGATGAACAGACCGATCCACGTCAGACCCGACTCCATCTGTCCGGTCTGAACCGAACCGTACGATACGACGGCCTTCTCGACCGAGTCGAGACCCTGGTTGTAGCGGTCCAGACCCTGATAGTAGATCGAAGCGATCGGGCCGCGCGTGTTGCGGCAAACTTCCTTGGCAGCCTCGATGCCGCCGTTCTTCAGAGCCTCCTCCACGCTGGCGACGAGCTTCTTCGAGTTGATCGTCGAGAGCGACAGGTAGAGTACGCGCTCGATGGCTACGGCCAGACCGACGACCAGACAGAGAAGCACCGGAAGCATCCACTCCCAGCCACCTTCGAGGAACTTCTGCATCATCACGTGGTGCATGCTTTCGCCTGCGACCTGAGTTTCAGCTGCGGCGGCTGCCTCCTGCGCGAACGCATTAACGGTTCCCAATACGGACAGGGCAACCGACGAAATAAGGAATTTTTTCATAGTTGTGTTTAGATAAATGATTTGATTAGTTGAATTTTTATTAGTTTGTGTTTTTTCTGGTTTCTTCTTTTTTCCCTCTTCCGGTCCGGGACTTTCCCGCAGGACGGTGCCCGCCGGTTTCCCTCCGGTCGTCCGGTCCGTTTATTTTTTATTAAAAATTCGTCATTTTACACTTTCCTCCTTCCGCCGGAACGCCTTTTCTGCGTTTCGCACGGTTCCGGGCATGTCGCCTTCTTATGCATTCTCAAATCCCGAAGCGGAATTCCGGATTTGTGCAATTATCAGTCAGCCAGTTATTTGCCCTGCCGCAGGCCCGTCCGTCTCCCCCGAGGGGGCCCGAAAAGGGTCCATTAGCAGTGCGAAATATAGGAAAAAATTTTGTTCCGTGCAACGGTTCAATCCGTAAATTCTCCCCGCAGGGGCCTCCGCAGCAGCCGTTCGGTCTCTTCGCGGGGGAGTTCCAGTCCGAGTACGTACATGAGTTTGGTGACGGCGGCCTCGGAGGTCATGTCGCAGCCGCAGAGGACGCCGGTTTCCTGGAGCCGCAGTCCGGTTTCGTAAAGCTCCATCGAGACGCGTCCGCCGCCGCACTGGGTGATGTTCAGCACGATCACGCCGCGGGCGATGGTCTCCCGCAGCAGGCGGATGAACCACCCGGAGGTCGGGGCGTTCCCCGCGCCGTAGGTTTCGAGCACGACGGCCCGCAGTCCCGGGGCCGAGAGCGCCGCGCGCAGGATCTCCTCGTCGAGCCCCGGGAAGAGCTTGACGAGCGCGATGCCGCGGGCCAGGCGGGTGGCGATGCGCAGTTCGGCGGCCGGGGCGGCAGGGCGCAGGATGGCCGGGAGGTTGTAGGCGATGTTCACCCCCACCTCGGCCAGCGGCGGATAGTTGTCGGAACAGAAGGCGTTGAGCGCCTCGGCGCTCCGTTTCGAGGTCCTGTTGGCGCGGAACAGCCGGTTCTGGAAATAGAGCGACACCTCGGGGACCACGGGCCGGCCGTCGCGCTGGGCCCCGGCGATCTCGATGGCCGTGATGAGGTTCTCGCGGCCGTCGGTGCGCAGTACGCCGATCGGAATCTGGCTGCCGGTGAAGACCACGGGCTTGGCGAGGTTCTCGAGCATGAAACTCAGCGCCGAGGCGGTATAGGACATGGTGTCGGTCCCGTGCAGTACGACGAAGCCGTCGTAGCGGGCGTAGTTGTCGCGGATGAGCCCGGCCAGCGCCGCCCAGTTCGACGGCTCGACGTTCGAGGAGTCGATCACGGGCGACATGGTCAGCACGTCGATGTCCACGTTGAGCCGCTTGAGCGAGGGAAACTCGTCGTAGATGCCGCTGAAGTCGAAGGGAACCAGCGCACCGGTCTCGGCGTCGGTCTTCATGCCGATCGTGCCGCCGGTGTAGATAATCAGGATGGAAGAGCGCATGTCGTCTTATTTCTCGTTGTTTTCGATGGTTTCGATCAGGAAGCTCACGGGCCGGAACCCGTCGTTGCAGGAGAGCATCGCCGAGGCGGGGTTCCGCATCCATCCGTCGTAGAAGTCCGTCGCGCCGTGCGCGAGCGCCATGACGAAGGGCGAAAGGGTCTGCCAGGCGCTTGGGCACAGCCCTTCGGGCCGCTGCATGCCGTCGGAGACGAAGACCTGCCCCTCGTGCAGGTCGCAGGCGTGCTCGATCGGGTTTTCGTAGCGTTCCATCAGGTCCTTGTGGCAGACCTTGCGGATGACGGTGATCCGGACGTTTTTCATGGGCGGGTGTCGTTTGGTTTTTTTCCGTGGCCGGACGGAGCGTCCTCCCGCGCGGGGGAGCCGGACGGCATCTGCGGCCGGCCGAACATCCGCCGGGCGTTGGCCGTCGTCGCGGCGGCGACCTCCTCCGGGTCGAGCCCCTTGATTTCGGCGACCTTGTCGCAGACGTAGCGCACGTAGGCCGATTCGTTGCGCCGGCCCCGGTGGGGAACGGGTGTCAGGTAGGGGCAGTCGGTCTCCAGCACGATGTCGCGCAGCTCCATTTCGCGCACGGTTTCCGCCAGGAGGCTCTTCTTGAAGGTCACCACGCCGCCGATGCCGAAGACGAAGTCGCCCAGCGTGCGCAGTTCGCGGTAGGTCGCGGCCGTGTCCGAATAGGCGTGGAAGACGCCCCGCAGGCCGCGGCCGCGGTACTCCCGGACGATCTCCAGCGTCTCGGGCCACGCCTCGCGGGTGTGGACGGCCACGGGCAGGCCGTATTGCAGCGCCAGGTCGATCTGCCGCCGGAAGGCCTCCGTCTGCTCCGCCCGGAAATCCCGGCTCCAGTAGAGGTCGAGACCGATCTCGCCCACGGCGCAGAAAGGCGGAATCCCTTCGGGCGGGGTTTGCAGGAGGCGTTCGACCGTCGCCAGCTCCTCCCGCCAGCGGGGATTGTCGTTCACCGACGTCGGGTGAAGCCCCATCATCGGAACGCACCGCCCGGGATGGCGGCGGCACAGCCCGAACAGCCGTTCGTGGCTGCCGGAGTCGATGGCCGGCAGCAGCAGGCGCTCCACGCCGGCTTCCGCGGCGCGGGCGAGCGCCTCTTCGCGGTCGGCGTCGAATTCGGGTTCGTACAGGTGCGAATGGGTATCTGTCAGATTCATAGCTTCATGTAACGGTTTCCGGGAAGCTGGCGCACGGCGCCCGCCAGCTCCAGCCCGACGAGGAGCGTCGCCAGCGTTCCGGGGTCGAGGCCGCTCGCTCCGGCGAGGTGTTCGGTCGTGACGGGGTCGTTCGTGCGGAAGCATCCGAGCAGTCCCGCTTCGTCGGGCGTCAGCTCCGGCGTGGGAACCTTTGGCCGCAGCGTCGCGGGGTCGGGGCCGAGGTCCCACATGAGCTCCCGGACGATGTCCCCGGCCGTCAGTACCAGTTGCGCCTTGCGGTTGCGGATCAGGTGGTTGGTTCCGGCCGAGCTCCGGTCGGTGGCGCGTCCCGGCACGGCCATCACCGTCCGGTCGTAGGAGTCGGCGCAATGGGCCGTTACGAGCGACCCGCCGCTGTCGGGCGACTCGACGACGACGCATCCGGCGCCGAGCGCGGCGATGATGCGGTTGCGCGCGAGGTAGAACGACCCGTTCTGCTTCGTCTGCGACGGCAGCTCGGTGACCAGCGCGCCCCCGTGGTCCAGAATGTCGCGCGCCAGTCCCGCGTGCTGGGCCGGCGTGACCCCCGGAAGCGGATTGGCCAGCACCGCCACGGTCCGCACCCCTGCGGCGAGCGCGGCCCGGTGGGCCGCCGCGTCGATGCCGAAGGCCAGCCCGCTGACGATGCAGAGTCCCGGAACCCGTTCGGCCAGCCCTTCGATCAGCCTGTTGCACATGTGCTGGCCGTAGGGCGTCGCGTCGCGCGTCCCGACGACCGCAATGCAGCGGGCCGTCAGGGCTTCCGCATCGCCCTTGATGTACAGGACATGAGGGTAGTCGGGCGTCTCCCGCAGCAGGGCGGGGTATTGCGGGTCGGTCGATGCGACGGCTGTCAGGCCGTTGCGGCGGCAGTGCTCCAACTCCCGCTCCGCGGCCGGAAACCCCTTGCGGCGCACGATCTGCCGGGCTGCTTCGGGCCGGAGCGCCGCCCGGCCGGTCAGTTCCTCCTCGGTCGCGGCGAAGATCCGCGCGGCGCTGCCGAAACACTCCAGAAGGTGCACGGCGCTCTTCACGCCGATTCCCGGGGTCATCTGCAATGCTATATCTTCGGGGGACATGGCTCGCTGGATTCTTTTGACGAAGTAAAGGTACTGATTTTTGCGAAATAACATGAATCCTCGCACGAAATAACGTAAAGTTCGGCGGAAGTTTTGCAGATTCTGGAAATGTTTGTATATTTGCACTCCCGATGCGCCGAAGCGTCCGGCCGTCCGAGTTCCGGAGGAGCGGTTTTTGCCGGTCCGGGAAGGGCGGATCCGAAGAAAATAGGTTGGGTTTGTGTTGTAATTGTAATCGGCCGCACGGGATGGAACGAGTTGGTCTGATGGCCGAGTGGCTAGGCAAAGGTCTGCAAAACCTTGTACAGCGGTTCGAATCCGCTTCAGACCTCACCAAAACCGCGTTGTAGTTATCTACAACGCGGTTTTCTTTTTGATTTGTCATACATTTGTAATACGGCCGTACAAAATTAAACGATAGAATTATTTTCCCGGCAGGATGTAATCGATATGTAGAATCTCTTTCAGCCGGATTTCGATACGTTCCCGTTCGTCGCTTTCGGCGGTCGACAGACGTTCGCAGGGAATGCCGTAGAGTTCCAATATGCGATCTTTCATTTCGTCTCGTTCCTTTTGCCGGGAACCTTCTTGATGATAAGAAAAACCGTCGGTTTCGATGGCGAGCACGGGTTGTTTGCCGACCTTGTTGTAAATCAGAAAATCGAGGTGCGTAAGGCCGTTTCCTGCATACCTGCGTTCGACGTCGTCGAGCAGCGAGAAATCGCGGAGCAGCATCCGCAGGGGTAAATGGCACACGACATCGAGGTGTCGCATGGCTGCATTGTTGCGTAAAATATCCTCGATTAAGGCAAAGGTCAGGTTTTCGGAATCGTATTTTGAAACCCGTTTGCGTGTGGTCAGATAAGCCATTCGGGCCTCGGTGTATTGCTTGTAGAGGTAGTCGAAGATCGAACGGATTTTGCTTTCGGTAACTGTAAAATTGTTGTACTCGATGTAAGCCAGCAGGTCGCTGATGTTGCCGCTCTTTTGTTGCTTGTTGCCGGTTACGACCAAGCAGAACTTTTGTTTGGCTCGTGACACGGCGACATTCAGCAGATTGGGGTCGTCGACGAAGTCGGATATTTGATTTTCGACGGTGCTCATGATGATCGCATCCTTTTCGCGGCCCTGGAATTTATGCACAGTCGCGATGTCGACCGACGCTCCGATTTGTTGCTGCAATGCATCGACTTGTGCGTTGTAAGGAGCTATGATGCCAATATGTTCGGCTTCGTACGAAAGCGTTGGCAGTACTTCTTTGCGGATGACGTCGATTTCACGTTGGTTTACATGGTGGCGGTCGTGATTGCCCTCGACCGTTTTAATGGCGCAAATGACATCTGGTTCACCGTTATCGCGGGTCATGATAATGAGGTTGCTGCCGTAGAATTTCCGGTTACAAAAGTCGATGATTTTCGGATGACAGCGATAGTGCTCTTTCAGCAGGGTTTGTGGAACGCTGGAAATCGAGCGGCAGACGGATTCCAAAAAACTGTTTCGGGCGCAGTCGTAGGATTGGGGGATGGGGAATTGTACGGCGATTTCGTCGAGCTTGAGCCGTGCTTCCGGTGTAACGACATTCGGTAGCTGCATGGAGTCGCCGACGATAACGGCGTTTCGGGCACATGAAAGAGCCAGTGCACCAGTCTCGACCGATACCTGCGACGCTTCGTCCATGATGACGTAATCGTATATCGTTTCGGACGACAGACAGCTGCGGGCAGAAAACGTCGTGCTCAACACGACGGGATATTCGTTCAACACCTCCTGAGCCTTGAAATAGAGGTCAGTGGATAAGAATATCGGCTTGGGGTGGTCAACTCCGTACTTGCGGTGGAGTGCATTTTTCAGAAACTGCATCGACCATTCGGAAAGATGCTTCGTCTGTTCCTCTGCATTCTGCGAGATAATATATGCTTCCAATTCTGCAATTTCGGCACGCAATGCTTTGAGCCGTGCATCGTAAATGGCTGCTTGCAAGTCCGATACGATAGCAGATAAGTCGCGTTGGAAGAAGCCGTGCGATAATCCTTTGAGCAGCTGTTGGCTGCGAAGTCGAATAGCAATCCAACGGAATTTTACACGCATATTGCCGAAAAAGCCAGAACGGAGAGCTGCATCTTCGGCGAATTGTTGTAAGTCGAACCACAATCGGGTCAGACGGGGAATGTTGCCGGTTTTCCGCAAGGTGATTTTGTAATCGGAAGCTCCGATTTCCCGCTCGAAATGGCGTCGCTCCGTTTCCAAAGCCTGCAATTCCTGCTTGGCGATGGCAAGTCGCTCTTGCTTGGCGAAAAGCCTGTGCAGTAATTCGATCTGCCGGTCTATCTGTTCGAGAAATTCGGGACGATTCGCCTCATCAAGGCGCCAGGATGCAAGCACCTTCGGATATTGTTTTTCCTTCTCTTGACTTTCGATAAATCGCTGTTTGTTGTCCGAATTGCCGAGTGGTGCGGCGAAAAAACCGAACTCGTATTTGATGAGTTTTTCCAGCACGTTGTCGGTCGCCGAGTTGTTGTTCGAGACGACCAACACCGTTTTCCCGGCAACGAGGATGTTGGCGATGATGTTCAGGATGGTTTGCGTCTTGCCGGTTCCGGGAGGGCCTTGAATGACGCTGATCGAATGCTCGAAAGCTTTCTGCACGGCTTTCAGCTGGCTCGTATTGCTGCCGAACGGATAGATCAGCTGCCGTTTCGCATACGTTCGAGGTTTGAAGAGACCGGGGTTGAGGTAGGTTGCCAACGCCGTTTCGTCCGACACAAACCGTACTTTGTCGTATTGTTTGGCAAGGAGTGCCGTTCCGTCATCGCCCGGTAGGGCATTGGTTGCAGCGACTTGTTGCAGGTATTGGAAGATATTGTGTGATGCAGGATCGGCCAGACATGAGGCGGTTACTTGTAAATCGGAGCCTTTGTAGCTTCTCTCCGTGCCGTTCTCGAATCGGATATGCCAATAGGCTTGCGAATCGTCTCGAAATCTGAATATCGCAGCAATGTGCGTTAGTCGCCGTTCGTTATGGACTAACCGATAATCGGTCGGATTGAGCGCTTCGGGATTTCTCAACCACCATACTTTATCTGCTCGATAGGCATATTCTTTCGGGTTGCCGGCGAAGACGATGTAATATTTGTTGGGTGCTTCGTATCGGCATCTTTCGATTTGAGCGGTGCGGATGCAACCGTTGATAACAATTAGATTCTGCGAGGTGTCGAGCATGCGGGGTTAGTGTCGTCGGTTTATTTATTCAGTTCGGGTATTCTTTCTCCGATAAGTTACTTGTATTTGTTTTTAGTTAGGTATCTAAGCGTATGGTGCTATTAAGCATTTAAAAACAAATGTTAGTCTGTATTAGGGCGAGAGGAGGTGTTATCCCCGACAATAAGCAGGACAATCCACGCAAGCAATGGCGAGAAAAAAAATGACAGAAGCACCCAGCCTAAGGGGTCTCTGTGTCTGTTCTTTGCCATTCGATATGCGATGTGTATGCGTAAGAGGTATACCAATCCCAATGCGGCCGTAATCCCCAAAATAATTAGTAACACCTCCCATACGAACGGGTCGATAACCACACGGTATGTTTGTAAAATCGAACCCATCATTTTTGTTTGTAGGATTTCAACTCGAATTTTACCTTGTATTTGCGGTCGGGATTTGTCGGAACTGCACCATTCTTATAATAAGCATAATTGTCCCTATATCCGTACCCTTTCAATGTGATACTTTTTACCATTCCCGGTTCGATCGTGACAGACTTCGTAAAATCTTGATAGTCGAGCATATTGTTACTTATATCGTAATAAATCATGCGTCCGGTGACACTTGAAATGGTGCGGTCTGTATTGTTTTTGAAAGCGACAGTCGCCTCGGAGCGAACCCAGTCATGCGAATAATTGGCGAGCGTAATATCTCTTGAACTAACTGATGTGGTAGATGTCGCCGTAGTTTGTCGGGTGGAAGTGGCTTGGTGAGTTACGGCAGGCTTCGTGTTACCTTGCTTCAGCTGGTTTACTTCGCTGCGCAATCGCTTTACCTCCTTTTGGAGCGCTCTCCACTCATTTTCAGCTACTTTGAAATCAGATGAAGATGTTGTGATAACTTCTTCCGCCGAATTTTCCTGTTCTGTAGTTTCAGACGTGCTTTCAAAACGGATAAGTCCGACACCCCAAAGGATAACAAAGATAATTGTCACTACAATAGCAAAGGGCAGTATTTTGATGATGCAACCTCTTTGCTCGCTTTTATTTTCGTTTATTGAATCGTTTCTCATAGTGTTTGTGATTATGGTTTAAATCTCTATTTTACAAAGGTATGAAATAAGTCTATGCGGTTATTTCGGTGAAATGCGGTTTATTGATTCGCATTTCCTGTAGTCTCATATTACACGGTACAACTTGTGTAATATGTTAAAGAGGTTGTTGATTTTAGATGATTAATTACAGGTAAGTAATATTTTGTTGTTACTATTTACAGTACTGAATAGTTTCTCTATCTTGGGCATTATACAATCCTTGCTGTTATCTTTAGTTAATTTTTTTATAGCGCGTTTTGCTTTTGTTGGATTGACATACATAGTAAGATAGGTAATGGCGCAATTTAGAAGCAAGGAATATTGGTCTCTATTTGAATGTTGTAATTCGTACTCTAAAAACTCTATTGCGAAGTTTACCTCCTGTTTGGTTGGGCGAAATCTCATCAGTCGCTTATAGCACACAATCCATTCATCCACCTTATTTTCATAGAGAGCATAAAAGCCCATATTCAAATTATAACCCCATGTATCGCCTTCTATTTTTCTAAATTCTTTAGTATAACTTTTGGATGCTTTAATGTCTTTTCGATAGAAAGACAATCTTGCCATTGATTTAAGATAATTAATATCTCTTGTTAAAATCGGGAATAAGCGACGACATTCTAAAATATTGTTGTATGCTGCGTCAAAATCGTGCTGCTCATGTTCCAATTTTAACGCTGATGCCAGATATGCAAAACTAAGTAGATTGGCCGCAGTGCGTGATATGATAGAGTGGCGGTTTGTTCCTTCAATGTTATACATTCGTTTGGCAACAGGGAGTGCTGTTGTATAATCATTCTTGAACATATACAAAGCACTACAATACATTAGAAGCATGCCTTCTAAATTTTCTGCAACTTTTAGTTTGCTAAGAGCATCCGTCTTGGAAATATTGACTGTATTCCATTCTTTTGATAAACGTTGCTGTTCCAAGATGGTGTTTAAAAATGAGTTGTTATGGCTATTTAAATTCGCATGCCTATTCTCATTAACACGAGATGTGAATTCAGTGAAAATATATCCTAAGTTCCCATCTTCGGTTCCATCCATAAGTCGTGCGTATATAAGTGCGTCTGCCTGCGTTATATGACGTTTGATATAACGTTCGCAGTCTTTCAATTTAGGCTTAAATCCGAATGGTGGTACGATGATTTTAATGCTATCAAATTTATTTTCTATATTGAGAATGGTATGGTCGATAGACTCTCTAATACGATTCTCAATATTGCTTTTATCGCATGTTACAGTAAATGCAATAATCAAACGAGTATCTTGAAAGAATTTATGTTTAACTTGTTTTAATATAAACCATAATACTAATGCGATAATGATAGCTCCCCAAATATGGATATAAGGAATATTGTATGTCGATGTTTGCAAGTAGTTTGGATATATCCAAAGCGGAAATAAAGAAACGCCCACAATGTAAATAGTTCCCCAGCATAGTACTTTCCAACTATCTCTGAAGAAAAGACGTTGTGAAACTATAAGCCATATCGCATATGTGAAGAGGATAAATATAGCCGGTAGCCAAAACTCAATATAATGAAAATTAAGTTCTTTAATTTCACTATATATGCATGCTCGGTATATTATTAGTTCTGCGATGATTATACATATGATAAATAATTTGGTTCTCCAAATGCTTTTATATTCTCTATAATAGAGATGGTAGTTCTTTGATCTCTCCAATCCAAGACATAGATGATAAATTTAGGATAATAGTTGATTACATTTCTTTTAGTCTTTCCAACAATTCCCCGGCAGTAATCGCTCCCTCCATCTGCTGTTTCTCGAAGACCATGAAATAGCGATATTGTTCACCGGCTTTGTTCGCCCAAGTAGTTCCGAGTTCCACCTTGTTGCGGCTATCGGAATTATCCAATTGATCGCCCTTGGTTTCGAGGAGAACCGTCATGCCGCTTTTGAGCCGCACGATGAAGTCGGGATAGTGGTTGATATAACCGCTTATGCCGAATCCCACGCCCCGTTCGGGGTTCCGATGCCAGAACAAGACGTTTTCGAGGGCCGCTACGGCATTTATGACCTTATACTCCCAATCGTTCATGTCGCCCTCTTCGGTGTACAACCCCTTCGACAACCCTTTTGAGATGGTACGCAAAGTCATCGTTTCAGGCAGTTTGTAGCGCGGTTCGCATTTGATCTGTCCCGTGTCGAGCCATTTTTTGAATACCTCTTTCTGATGTTTGCCCAGCAGTTCGCCGATCTTGTTGCGTATGGCTGCCGTAGTTTGAGGTTCGTATGTATATAAATCGGCAATCTGCTCGGAATCGAAATCCTTGATTGCGTCCTTGATATAGCGGGCGATTTGCGGTTCGGCGATTTCGTCGAACCGGATGTTTTTGGCAATCGCTGCCGCCAGCTGCTCTTTCTTCGCTTCGGGCGGCAAAGAGATGAAATGTTCCTTAATTACTGCCAGCTGTTTGCTTGACAGATTGAATCGTTCGGGGCGGTATTCGTCGTTGCCGACTTTCGCCAGATCGACTCGCACGGCCTCGACATCCGCCCGTGTGAAGTCGATGTTGTGGTCTTGTTTGTCCAGATCGAAACCTTCGTTCAGCATCGATTTCTCCAACTGGACATATGCTCCTTCCTCCTCGAATATCGAGCCTTGATTTACGCGCTTGACGAATATCGGAAGAACGATTTTCGCCGCTTCCTCTCTGAAAAATTCCTTTATCGGATATTGGTCTACCATATCTTTCAGGTCATTGGGTATGCCGTCGTCGTGTTTGGCGGCAACTTCCATTTGTTTGTCGTAGTTCTCGCTCTCCTGCCGTGCAAAAGTTTCCAGTTCAGAGGTTGTTCGGGGCATCGGATTGCTGATGGCTTCCTTAATCGCTTCGGAGTCTATTTCCGGTAAATCGTCCGTCTCTCCAGCTGTCGGGACAGCGGGTTCTTTCGGCTGTTCTTCGGGATTGTCGAATAGCCCGATTGAGTTGTTCGGTTGCGGCTGTGCTTCGGCTGGGACAACTTCGGCCACCCGATAGTCTTTCTTACTGAATCCGGCACGGTTCAGGCTGTCGATGATGTTCTCGATTGTCGCGCGAAAATCGTCCGACGAGGTAAAGACATAGGAGAGGTTCAGCAAATCGTCCCGGTGCTTGGTCGTATAAGGTAGTCGCAGCACACGGCCGAGAATCTGCTCGACATCCACGCGTGATGACTTGTTGGCCAGCGACGCAAGAATATAGGCGAACGGGCAATCCCACCCCTCTTTCAACGCATTGACCGTAATGATATAGCGCACCGGGCAGTCGCGGGACAACAAGTCGGTATTTTTGATTTCATCTTTGTTTGCCGTCTTGATTTTGATCTGCTCTTCGGGAATCCCGATATCGGTCAGTTGCTTCTTTATCTTGTCGAATGTAATGTTGTCGTCGGCCGTTTTCGGTTGGGCCTGAAGCAGCACGATGGGGCGGATGTAGCGTCCGCCGTCGGCTCCCAGCGCAATGGCTTTCTGCTCCAAGCTGCGTTGCAGGTTGATGGCGCTCGTTATGACGTCGGAGGTCGAACGGTGGTTGTAGACGATGACCGGCAGCTTCACCATGTTGGCCCGTTTGAGTTTCATGGCATCCACGAAACTGATGATGTTGCTCTTCTTGCGGGGTGTCGCCGTCAGGTCGAGGATGAAACACGGGTTGATCGCTTTGAGCATATCCACACGCAGCGCCGCCTCGAAGTTGTGGCTTTCGTCGATGATGACGACCGGATTCAGATACGACAGCACCTGAATCAATCCCGTCTCGTCAGACCCCTCCACACGCTTGGTCATCGTGTCGTATAGTTTGGCATACTCCGCCAGATTCTCGTTTTCGCGGTAGACGCGCCGTCCGTCCTTGTTGTTGGCGGCGAACGACTGCACGCTCAATACGAAGATGGTCAGCTGTTCGCGGATTTCCGTTGGGCTGATGCCGTGCCCGAACAACGCCGACTCCTTATCGACTACGCGTACTGCGTTCCCGAAATGGCTGTCTATCTTTTGCCGATAGGGATGCGACGGGTCGTTGAGATTCTTGTAAGTCTGTTTCAGAATCGTGTCGGAGGGAACGAACCACGCTACGACTTTCGGTTTCTCCGTCGGCTGCTTCTCGAAAATCGTCCGCAGCGCATTGCAAGCTATGAAGGTCTTGCCACCGGCTGTCGGAACCTTTACCGTCACATGGGGCACACTCGTCACACTGTTATCGTAAGGACGCAAGTAGGCGTGGTCGAGCGATGCCAACGACACGCCTTTGTCGCCCCAGAAGTTGTTGAACGCCACGTCCAGCCGCCCGTCTTTCTCCAGCCGTTCGATGAACAGCCCGAGGTCGGCGATTACTTCACGTTGATATTGTTTGAGTTCCATAGCCTAAAATCGTTTGATGTCGCGGGGAATCTTCTTGAAAACGATGTTTTTCGCCGCCATGTCCTCTTTCGACAGCGTACAGACATCGGCGTAGATGACATACTGTTCGGCTCGCTCCGTCACGATATGCAGCGTGTCGATGCCGAGCGTCGTCAGACGGTCACGTTCGTAGTAGAAATAATAACCCGTGGCGTTATGGGTGTCCAGCAGGTATTTCGACACTTCGGTGCGCTTGCGCTCCAAATGCTGTTTGGTTTCGGTATAGTAGATGTATTCGCGAATCTTCTCCTCTCCGATGTTTTCGTTAAGGTTTTTCTCTTTGTCGAACATCGGTTCTCCCAATTCATAGTAGTCGAACGCTCCTCCCGTACCGGCTGTTGCGTTCTTACCCTCGCCATAACCACGCATGACCCGACGCACACGCTCGGCGGTAATGTCCTCGGCATAATCCTCCATCTCCACAAGGATAAATTTGCGGTTGCCGCCGTCTCTCTTGTTCAGATTCAGCACCGCATGGGCGGTCGTTCCCGAACCTGCAAAGGAGTCGAGGATAATGGATTGTTTGTCGGTAGAAATTTGTATGACCCGCTCTAATAATTCAATAGGTTTAGGCGTATCAAAAACTTTATCTGCAAAAATTGCTTTTATCAAATTTGTACCATTAGTTGCCGATCCGACATCATCCCACCATGTAGTAAGTGACTTGCCTCCTTTTTCAATAGCCTTTGATAAATAATACTTGCGAGAAAGGGAGGTCTTTCTTTTTATGATTTCTCCATTATCGTATAAACTCTGCATTGTTTCTTGGCTATATCGCCAATAACCCGACACACCGAGAAATTCGTAATATGGATTACCTTTGGCAGCTCCACCCGGACCATCAACAGGGACTAATTTATATTTGCCCTTACCATCACCATCATCGAGCTTAAAACTTGCAACATCTGCATCTAAACGATATTGTCGTCTTTGTTCAAAAGTCAGATTTGCATTCTTTGAATAAAACAGAAGTAAATTATGATTAGGGCTTAATATTAAGTCGTTTGAAACACTGCTTCTTGATTTATGACATATATTTGCGATGAAATTATTCACTCCAAAAATTTCATCGCAAAGTAATCGTAAATTTGCCTGCTCGTTATCATCGATCGAAATAAAAATAACCCCGTCTTCTGCCAACAGCTTATGCAACAGTTTCAGGCGCGGATACATCATGCAGAGCCACTTGTCATGACGGCTCAAATCCTCGCCCTGCTTGCCCACGACTTCACCTAACCACTTTTTGATTTTCGGGTCGTTTACATTGTCGTTGTAAACCCACTTTTCGTTGCCCGTGTTGTACGGCGGATCGATATAGATGCACTTCACGCGACCTTCATACTCCGGCAGCAGCGATTTCAGGGCCTCCAAATTATCGCCGTGTATAATCTTGTTGCCGCTGTTCGTCGGCGTTCGGTCGCCGTCATTCTCCGCCCGAAATCCGTACTTGTGTTCCAGTACCCGATACGGCACCTCGTGATGATGATTCACAACCTTATCTTTTCCTATCCAAGTCAGTGTAGGCATATATTCTTTACTATTTATTACCGATCAACTCCTTCGGGTCTACCTGAAGAATTTTTGCTATTTCGAATAGCAGTTCCAGATTCGGCTGACGCCGATTGCATGCATAGGCATTTACCATGCTGAAGCTCTTGCCGAGTTTTTCGGCCAGCCAAGTCTGTTTAATGCCTTTTTCTTCAAGTACTTGTTTTATTCTGTTCATATATCCATCGTTCGATATAAAACATATTTCGCATAAAGATATGTAATTTTTAGCTATAATAAAAAAGAGGGAAATCATTACTTCCCTCTGATTCTGTCGGCTTCTTCATCGAGTTTTCGAGCTTGCTCTATTTTTAATCTTGTCTGCTCCTCAAGAGCTATTTTTTGTCGAATTGCTTGTTCGTATTCCTCCACGTCTTTTTTCATCTGACGGATCTTGCTGTTATCTCGGTTCAGTTCGAATAGTTCTTCCAGTTCGGCAATGCGTTCGGGCGTCGCTTCGCCTTTCATTTTGAGGTAGCGGTATTTCAGGTCATTGTCGATGCGGTCGTAGTTCGGTTTCGCCGTCCAATACAGCATCGTACTCAGCAGTACGATTGTCGACATCATGCCTATCATCGTCCAGAATACTCCTTTCGATTCGATGGCAAGCGATATCTTGTGCTGCACGATTCTCGGCGGCAATTCGGCGGGGATTTCAATTCCTTCGACAGATGCTTGTAGGCGATCTATCCCAGCTTTGGTCTTTATATTGCTTTGCTCGATGCTTTCTAAGCGTCCGGCAAGCTGGGCTATCGCTTCTCTGCTATGTTTGTGTTCCGAGTGTATGAGTTGCGGCAAATCCGTATCGGCCGGTTGATTATTCTTCGCCGACAGTTCGGTTTTGATGGTTTTAACCATCGTCTCCTTGAAGTCTTCGTACATTTCATAAGACATCATATCGTTTTCTTTCATTGTTGCTTGTTTTAGGGTTGTAATTTCATTTTGGTTTTACGTTCGCGCAGTTTGCGTTTCCGCTCCATCGCAGCAATCGCCATAGCTTCGGCAGCGGTGTTGAGCAGTGCCGTAATGCGAGCAATATGTTCTTCAGGGCTTTCGCCGGGTTTGCGTTGGAGTTGAGCTGCCGACAATCCGACGGACGAATCGTTGGGAGGTAAGGGCAATACACCAATGTTTCCACCAAAATTCACAATGTTATTATCTGTTCGCCCTTTATTCCTGATTCCGCCTGTATTGCCGAATAAATCGGCGTATGCCGACCGATAATTACCTATGGCCGCATGGAATCCTTTGGCAAGGGTAGCCCGATAGCAGATTTGTTGCTGTGCCTGCGTAAAGTGTCTGTTCAGCTTCGAGTAGCTGAATTGCCAGTCTATCTTCGAGCCTGAAAATTCGAATCCGTTCTTGCTGAACAGCACTCCTTGCTTTTGATTGGTCGAGCCGCAATACTTATAACGCACAGCAATACCGTGTTCTTTCAGCCGAAGCTCCAAATCATTCCAACTGCCGCAATTAGGCAAATTCGTTTTGACTGCGTCATATATTTCGTATTTGGTTTTGTCGGGTTCCCGCAAGCGTTCCCGACGTACCGATTCTTTGCCGGGCGCAAGGTGCAGCCCGTATTTCTCGGTCAAAGCGCGACAGACTTTTGCATTGCGGATTTTGATGTTCTTATCCGATATGGTTTGTCCGTTGTTCCCTACCCGATTATAGACCAGATGACAATGCGGATGCGGTTGGTCGAGGTGGCGCACCAGCAGATACTGCGTGTCGGTAATTTCCATGCGGTGCATATACTCTTTGGCAATATCCAACATCAAAGCGTCAGTTATTCGCATTCCGTCTTTCGGAGAAAACGAAAGGGATATATGCCCGACTGCATTCTTGATACGCGGATTCAGTAAGGTTTGGTCTTTGAAATCCTGCACCATCTCCCGAATATCGGGCGGGGGTATGCCCTCGGCTGCCAATATCCGCGATTGTTCCTTTATTACATATCCGACCGTTCCGGCGAATGACGACCCGGCGATGATTTTACCGATCATCGCGAAGATTCTTTAACAGGGATTCAATGCTTACCACAATAGCTGTATGGCGGGATACTATTCCCGTAAATCCTTTTGCATGGGCAAGACGGGTAAGTTGGTTCAGGTTGCGGGTCATGCCTTTGAGCTGGGACATGAAGTCCAAATGTTCGGGGTGCAGACGTTCGCGCACACGACCGGCGGCTATCAGCTGGCGGAGAACTTCGGCTGTTCCATGGCCGGAGATGCGGACAAGCGATTTCAATTTGAAGTAATGTTCGGCATCGAGCCGTAATGATAGCAGGTATTTCTTGCGGCGGCCCTCGCTTATGGCAGGTCGCCCGCCTTTGTGAATCGGTATTTGTTTCATGGGGTGATTTCGTGTTAATAGACCAACGGGATGCTGCCACCGAACAGCGGCGGCACGTTTTTGTACTACAAAAACACAAACTTGCCTTCTTACATTTTCATACCCCGCTTGCGTTTGGGAACAATATGCGGCCGGGACAGTTTCGTCTGCCAATATTCGTTCAAATCCTTATGCTCCCGATAAAGGTGCGACCAGTCGATGACGGTGCTGTTCGGGCATAGCTGGTTCAACTCGGCCGTCGCTTTTCGTCCCGCTTCATCGTTATCGAAAAACGCATGAATCGTCGCATGCCGTTCGAGAAACGGAATCGCTTTTGAAAGATGGACGACCGAGTTCAGCACTGCAACGTCGATATGCGGCCATTCGTCTGGCTTCATCGAAAGGTAGGACAAAAAATCCATAAATCCCTCGAATGCGACGACGGCATCGGAACGGTTATCGATTGTCGTAATGTGTTTGGGCGATACACAGCCTTTGAAGCGTTCGGAGCGCAGCTCCCATCCTCCGGCATCGTTGCGGAATCCGACAGCGAAATAGTTGCGTCCGCCGACGGCGTAATGTACTTCCCGACAGCAGGCCGATGCGATTATCGGGTCGATTCCCCGCGAGGAAAGATAGCCGACCAATGCCGGATGACGGAGCGGGATATCGAAAAGCAAGCGGAGCGCGGGAACGGTCGGCGGAACCGACAACGGCACGGGAACGACCATCGGTGTTCTCTCACCGCTGCCGAGCAACCGGAGGGCTTGCGCAAAATCGCACCGCTCCAATCGCATCACAAGGTCGATAATCGAACCGCCCGCACCCAGCCCGAAGTCATACCATAAGTTCTGCACGTAGTCCACCTTGAAACTCGGCGTCCGTTCTTCGCGCAGCGGTGAAAGATAAAGGCCGTATCGCAGATTGTCTTTGGTCGGGCGCAAACCCCGTTCGGCAAGGTAGGCCCGAATGGAAAGACGTTTGATAGCTTGAATCGTTTTCATAAAATCTATTTTCAGTGAAAAAAGAATATTTATTCTTTCACTGGATTATTTAATGGGAACGATTCGGTTCAAGGCTGCTTCGACGTCGCTGTCGCGAAACAGGACACGCCCACCGATTTTGTGGGCGCAGATTTTACCGCGATTCACCCAGTCGGTGAGCGTCACGAGCGAGATGCGCAGACGACGGGCTGTTTCATGCCGCGTGAGATACTTCGTGTCGGTTTTCGGTTGTACGGGACGCAGTTGTTGCAGCTCGTCGCGCAAGGACTCCCGAATCATCTCCGAGAGCTGGTCGGCAGTCATGCCGTTCAGATAGATTTCCTTTGCCATAGTTCATTCGATTTAACGCTGCAAAGGAATGGGTTTGTTGGAACTAACTAAAATAAGTAATTGTGTTACAAGGCAAAGACACTTCGAAGACACATGATGTCAAGTTAGGACAATCCGCTTGTAATTATCATGTTTTTCGAGGCGGATTTCCATGAATTGCGGAGATTTGCGCAATAAAATGCCCGCGTGTAAAGTGATTAAAAAATCATAAAAAAACAGGGAGCGACGATTCGTGCTCCCTGCAAAACGGGTTTGATGTTTCCTAAGCGTTATTCGTTTTGTCCTCTGGCAACATACTTTTGCAGCGCTTCGCGAACAGCCGATGAAGAGTAATATTCATCCCGAGACATCCGTTCGTCGCGACAGCCCTCGAACCACTTGCTACTCAACCAACGGTAGAGTGTCGGACGGGTGATACCCAATGCGGCGGCCAACTCCTTTTTGTTCATCAACCGCCCGCCGTCGAATGCCGGCAACTCGTTTTTGTCCTCGCGGATATATAGCCAGCGATCAAGATGCCGAAGCGCCTTATCCACGTTTTTCAATTCTTGTTCATGGCTCTCGTATGCCCACACGCGCAAACTTGCCGGGTCGAAGTCTGCAAACTCCAGCCGGGTGCGCAATTCCTCAACCAGCGTGTCGAAGCACGCCAGTTCGGAAGCCTTGATTTCTATTTTGCGACGGCGGGGCATTATCTATATTTTTTAGGGGGGGGGATGTTTTCTCTCTACCCAAACATTTTTTACACGCTTTTAACCACCTAATACACAGCATATAAACGAAATGTAAAAAGAAATAAGCATGTAAAAAAGCGTGTAAAAGCGTGTAAAAATTAAACAATAAACCAATCAGAATTCGGGCCTTGCGATTCGTTTCTTATCTTGCTCTGCCTCTTTAATTTTGCCAAAAGATTCGTAATCTTATCTTTTTTCTGTCTGTCATTAAGCAGGTCGGAAAGGAGATTCCATAGTAGCTTGTCTATTTCTTTACGCGATAAGGATTCGTGATCCCGCAATGCCGTCATCAAAAACTCTTCGCAACTCTTATTTCCAAGCCCTTTATGCTCCGAATATTCGATTTTCTGTCCTACTTTTTGGGCAATATGTTTCGCAATATAGACTTTGGGCTTGCGGCCTTCGATCAGGCGTTTGCTCCTCAATCGGGCAATCTCTTCGTCGGATAACGGTTTCCCCAGCTGCACACGGTTCAGCAGCTCGATGTCGAGCAGGTTCAAATCGCTATTTCCCGCCAAAATATTGGCGTAGTTCATGTCGAGGATTTTGCCCGTTATGGTAACTTCGACGCGGTTGTCGGCCAAATTGTAATCCGGGAGAGGGAACAGTCGCTGTCTTTGGTAGTTGTACATCTTGCGGATGCCGCTGCCGATCGTATCGACCATTTTCAAACCAACCATGGCCGTTACCAAAAATTGATTTCTGTATCGCTCCTCGGGAGCATCGCTGATAAGCACCCGTTCGATATTGCCCGGAATGAACGACCCTTTGTTCGAGAACACCAGTTTGTCGTCGTATTCCACCACGTTGATCTGACCGCCGAGCGTATAATCCTGATGGGCGATGGCGTTGTTCAATGCCTCGCGGATGACATACGGTTCATAAGTGTCGATCTCTTCGGGGAAAAGCGTCTTGTGTTCCGGATTGATGTAGCGATATTTCAGATTGCGAATCTTGTCGTATATTCTGTCAACGGCCAAAATGAACGGGCAGGAGGCGATCATGTAATCACGCTCGATATTATCCTGTCCGCGCAGAATCCATTTGATTTTAGCGACTGCCGGAGAGATCAGATGCTCGCTCTCCTCTTTACCGAGCAACACCACGGCCGTTCTGGTAATCTTTCCCCGAATCGTGATTTTCGCCTTGTTCAGAAAGGTCGTGTCGTCCCACGATGCAATCTCCTCGGCTTTGTCTTTATGGGCGTTCGTGTATAGCTCCTTTGCCTTGACAATGGCCGCCGAATCCAAGTCTTCCAATGAAGCGTCTTCGATTATTTCCGCACTCCAATCTTTCAATTTGGCTTGATTTCTTATTCTCTCGATTTTGTCCATACTCAACGCTTGCAAGGATTCTCCGTCACGACCATAATAATGGCCCTGATAGTCTATGGGAATGCCCTGCGGGGCAGGCGGTATTTCGAACATCACAACTCTTTTGCCGTTCTTGTACCGCAATTCATGTATCTCGACGAACGTATGCCGACCCGTAGTCTGATCGGCAATCTTTTTCTTCATCGTATCGAGCGCCGGACGGCTATTCTTGTATTGGCTTCCGACAACCTCGTGCGTTTTGTTCTCCACGCCGAAAACCAGCCATGCGCGCGACATGCCTTTCAGATTGGCTTCGTTGCTCAATGCCGAGAAGTATTGACCCAAATCTCTGTCGTCGAAATTGCGTTCGGCTCTCTTGAACTCCACCACCTCCGTTTCCGCAGGTAGATTCAGTAATGAATCGAGTATGTTTGTCAGTTCCTCAACCGTCATATATTTCTAATTTTCTGTAAAATTACAATTTATTTGCGAATAATTAGGGGTTAAATACTTCTTCTAAAAGCTCGTTCGAGGTTTTGTTATCGTCGTAAATTTTACGGCGGTAACATTTCGAATTATCTGCCGCTGAAATACGGATGATTCATTAACTCCATTGCGGTCTGCTCTTCCGTAATTTTGATGTATTTCATAAACTCCTTTTCGGTTTTGTGGCCTGTGATTTTCATGATGGCGATGGTCGGAATACCCGCCAGATACATATTCGTTGCACCGCTGCGGCGTGCCGTGTGGGTCTTTACCAAGTCGCATTTATCGACTAAGTGCGTCTTCTTTTCTCCATTCTCGACGTATGACACTTCGATTTTCTCCGTGATACCCGCCTCGCGTGCAACCTCCTTGATGAATTTGTTTACTTTCTGCTCGTATGCTTTCGGCAACCGGTCTTCGTACTTGTCTAATATTGACTGCAATTCGGGCCGGACGGGAATGACGACGTGATTGCCCGTTTTCTGCTGTTTGAGGTCGATGACCCGCTGCCCGCTTTCCAATGTGCGGATATTGCCCTCGTTGATGGTCGAGTAGTCGCTGAACCGCTGTGCCGTATAGCAACCGACCAAAAATACATCGCGGGCAATATCTTTGTGTCTGTTGTTCGACAAATCGAGGTCGGCAATAGCGTGGATTTCCGATTCGGTCAGATAGATATTTTCGACATCGGCAGTCAGCACACGGAATTTGCGGCTTTCAATCAAGCCGTTGTCATGCAGCCCCTCTTCGCGTGCGGCTCGCATAATGATTTTCAGCTCCTTGACGTGACGGCCGATGGTATTGATCGAATAATCCTTCGCTGTAAACCACGCCACGAAATCGTCGTAGAATTTCAAGTCGATGTCGCCGAAGTCGAACCGTTTTCGCTTCGCCCTGCAGAACTCGTCGAACTGAACGATAAACCCTTTGTAGTTCTTGATTGTCGATGCCCCGTAGCGCAGCTTGTGGATATTGAGTCTTGTGCCGGCTTCCATTTCGTGCGTATAACGGGCTATATAATCGGTCAATGATTCTCTGTTGCGTATATTGCGGCCGCCGGATACGCTGCGCGGATGATGGAAGCTGTAAACAATCTTTTCCAGCTTCGTTTTCGTCATCGCATGTTCCGGGTCTTTCGCCATTTCGCCGAGGATGAAGCTGCGCAGCTCCGACAGGTTCTTCGTTAGTTCGCGCCCCTGCTGCTCGGAGAAATCATCCGTAAAAGCATAGCGGCTTTTGACGGACTGTCGCTTGTTATCCCACGCATCAGTCAAAACCAAATACTGACTATCGACGTAGAATTGGTTCCCACGCCCGACCGTAAACAGTATTTGAATCTTGACCAGCTTGTTTTTCTGTGTCGAGCGAATGCGATAACAAAAGGTTGCCATAATCGTCGATATTATCCGTTGCAAATGTAGCTATTTTTGTAATACATTTGTCATACATCGATGGAATTTTCTAAAATTTCCAGACCTCGCAACTAACAAGATATTCGCATAATATACTGAAATACAAATTAAATAAGATAAAGATGGATTAATATCGATTAATTTTTATGGCGTCCGCTTCAGACCTCAAAGAAGGCTTCTAAGTAATGCTAAATTAGCGACTTAGAAGCCTTCTTTCTTTTGGAGGGACGGATATAGGGGCGCAGAAACTTTATTTGTCTTGAAATTTCTTCAAGGTTTTATCTATCTCTTTCAAATAGTAAGGGATTCTCCCCATAAAAGTTTCTGGAGGATCACTATAATTTTGATCTGTCAACTCATTTAGTGGTAATCTATATTCACAAGACAGGATTTTACCGTCCATTCTCTCATACGAAATCTCCAGTTCAATGTAATCGCATATATTTTTGTCTCCAATATCGCACCAGTTCTCAATATAATAAGTGATCTCATATTGAGGCGGAAACGATGATACACCACGTTTAATAGCTCCGCATTCAGACAACAACAAATTGTCCTTTCCCAATCTCTTATAATCTTTGATTACTTTGAAACGAACATTCTTGGCATATCCTTCTCCGATATTCTTGATATGCAAAACTTCCACCATATGACTATCTGTTGATTGGAGATATGCGACAATAAAAGGTGAAATTTTCTGCCTGCGTGTAGCTCGGCTTTCAAACCACATCATAAGGTTGATAATCGTATAGCATACAGTTGCTCCTGCTAATACGATGCTTAATATAAGCTCTACGTCCATACTACTTATTTTACAATACTTTTTGCTTTTGGAGTAGTTCGCTTTACCTGAACTAATCTAACGTTAAATTTAGCACTAAAAATGCGATATACCAAACATTGTATGATTTACTGCGATTCGACCGAAAATCTATTGCCAGCCAAATCCATAAAATTCGTGCCCCGTTTATAAAAATCCTATCTGACGAAAGCCAGAGAAGATAAACATATCATACAACCACGTTTGCGCTTTCACTGCAACAATGGAGTATTATGTTTGTACTTTCCCTATACCCGATAGTGATTCGGTTGTATATTCCACCATTTACAGGCGAAGCGCAATAACCACCGCCATAATACTGGGTAATGCATTGGGGTTTATTAATGGTTAGTGATTCGACTCCCACTATATAGCACCAAAGACTATATATAGCTATTCTATATTACTTACTTTTTCTATTTATTATTACAAGGGGAAACGTCCCACAAATTCCGTAGTAACAGAGGTAAATCCATCTCTTCCGACTTACTTTTTCTAATCAGGTATTTTGCGATGTCGGCTCTGAGGTTGTACATATTGTATGCTTTGCGGTCATAGTATTGATCCAATACCTTGCAGATGGCTCGGTACGCTTCACTTCGTGCAGATTTGATGCTATTAGCCGTTTTCGCATTTATCTTGCATAGTTTCTGATATTCTTCTGCAAACCATTCGAACCCGTATTGCTCCAGACCGTGCGCGATATATGCCTCTTTGCCGTTCAACTTCGCGTTGCTATAATCCAACTGATTAAAGAATATTAAACGAGCAACCTCCCTTGTCCAAAAAGCATATAAGTCGTAATAGTGTTCGATTAGGTCTCCAACCGTTTTTATATGCGCTATCCCGTGATGGTTGAATGACCGCTGATATTTGAGGGTAAACTCGATTCGCAGCATATGATTACCACACTCCTTCAATCGTGCAAAAGCCCTCTTCCGGCTCTCTTGCTTTTTAGGAGACGATTTCGCGGCAATTTCATCATCTTTCACATACAGTTTCAAATCCTTGTCAGCTCCTTCGAAATATAACGTTCCGTCCTCTATCCGTTCATTATTCCTTTTGAGTCTGGAATAGGCTACGATCATGTAAAGAACCTCCTTTGCAGGGTATCGGATGTTTATATTCGCCCCGATCTCGCAATCCGTAAAACGGGCTTGCTCCAATTCAGCAAAAGGAATATTCAGGTCTTTGGCCAACCCTCGCAAGGATTGCACAAACTTGTTTTTATTGAGGTCTAAAAGAGTCGATTTATGATAAGCGCGTTTGCGGAGACTGCCGACGACATTCACAGTTCCCGTTTTGAGGGCACGATGAATCTTCATCGAATGCCGGTCAAACTTCGTATGATTGGGCAACAGGTAGTTTTCGTACTCCTTTTCGTCTGGGTGCTTGAATACCTTTCGGGAAGGTTTGAGCCTGCAATTATCGAAATTGCCCGAAAAATTCTTCAATATGATTTTGATGCTATCTATCATCTGTCAATCTTAACAGGTTCAAAGATAACACATATTACAATCAGAATTTTACTTTTAGGGATTCTTCTTTCGGTTGGCGCTGCACGGCTCTGATTGTCCGTTTTACCCAAGCACCTTTCTCCGGACTATATACGATACCATTCTTTTCAAGCACTTTGTCAAATGCCTTTTACGCTTCCTCATCGTCTATGGACGTAGTATTCCAGTCCACATTGTCGTCCCATCCCGTACCGGAGTTGAAATAATCATTCAGATCAACCACTATATCAATGGCTTCTTTGGGTTGAACTTCTACCGTCGATTCTTTTTCGATGATAGCGGGTGCTTGCAACTCTATGCTGGTTTTAGTTCGTTGGTTTCTCTTATTCGAGTAGGAATAGAAAAAGTAAATCACGATTCCGATTATTAAAACCGACACGATAAACGGAGACATACACCCCCACTTTTTTTCGGTTCTTCCATATTCATCGGGTTGCAATCTATCAGACAGAAGAACGGCTATCAAGCTGACAATCGGAGTCAGCCAAACACCCAAGAACAGCGACCATCCGAAACCGATTTGCCGTTTTCCTCCTGCATTGGCGATGATGAATGATAGGACTAAAGAACAAACAATGCCGAATAATCCGATTAATTCCATTATATTTTTCTCTTGTGCCTGATGCAACCTTCGAGGCATTATGCAAAAAGAAGCAGGTTGCAGCCCACTTCTCGTAAGGTATCGCCAAACACCTACACACGAATAGACGAACAACCCGCCCTATGGCGAGGTATTCGTACCAAAGTGTGCTCATTTTGTTTCAATTGGCGATTTCTACGAGAATGGCACTTCTTACTATGTCTTGTCCCGAAAGAGACGCTACAAAGATAACGATTTCACAGGAACTATTTCGTTTTCAATAATTTTTTCAAATCAAATAGTTTCACTTTATTTGCCGATTGTTCGGCAAGTGTCGGACTCCATTTGATATAACGTTCAGTGGTTTTACTACTGCTATGCCCCATATATTGCTTCAAGTCTTGCAGAGGTACACCCTTTGCGCTTGCAAGAGTGGCAAACGTTCTGCGTGACGAATGATAAGTCAGACGCTTGTCTATCTCGGCCATTCTTGCAAGTTCCCGTAAGGTCTCATTTATAGCTTGTTTACCATAGTGATAAAAGATATGATTCCCTTTTTCTACGTTGTTTAAATTGCCTTCTGGAGCAAATTCCAACATCTCTTCGGCCAATGGCGGCAATGGAACATATAGCGGTTTTTTGACCTTTTGCATCTTTATTCCCAAAACAATGGGGTTGCGGTTTACATCCAAATCTTCCCATTTGACTGCCAATGCATCGCCGATTCTTAATGCCGTAGCACAAGAAAAGAGATACATCACTAATACACGATATTGCTTGCTCCCAACTTCAACCTTATTCAACAAGAGATAGAGCCGTTTTACCTCCTCTTCTTCCAGAAATACATCGTTGATAATATCTTCAGGCAAAGCCAAATCTCCTGTGCGATACGGATTCTTGATAGGGATATTCTGAGCTTCGATATATTTGATTATGGCTCTGATATGCTTTATACGATTATACCGACTGCCTTTTACGTCGCCCCTTCCGCTTTCTTCACCACGCTTGATAAGGAACTTTTCAAAGTCCGAAAGCAACTTTGCGCTCACGTCCTTAATCCGTATTTCTGCACGGAACTTCCGCAACGTTTTAAGCGTGGTTTCATACCCTTTTAATGTGCTCTCTCCGATTTTGCCGGTCTTCGTCCGCTTCGAGATATAATCATTGAAATAGGCATAAAAAGATTGGTTTTCGGGTCGCTCCGCTTTGTCCTGTTTCTGAGAGACGATTTCCCGTAATATCTCTTTGGTTATCTCTATGCCTTCCAATTCGAGTTTACGGACTTCTTGCCTGATGCGGGTTATCTCTTTTTGCAGAATCAGATCAATGTCGGGGGCAGATGCGTTTTGTCTTTCGCTATCCCACTCTTCGGGTAGCAAATTAATCCCTATCGGAAATTTAGGCTCTTCGCTGTCAATCCTGCGGAAATGGACATACAAAGGCATTCTGCCGTCTCTTTTTTTCTTATCGACACGCAGATATAAAGTTGCTCGTTGCAGTCTGATCGCCATATTTGCATATTTTCTTCACGCTAAGATAATCAATATTATTCGTTATTGCCTGAAAATGTGCTAATGTCTTTTGCTGACTCGTTGGCGATTGAGAGGTCGTATTTCAAATAGCGTTGAGTCATATTGACCGACTTATGCCCTAAATACTTCGAGATTTTATATATATCGACACCATCCATGACGAGCAGGGTAGCGAAAGTATGGCGGCTGGAATGATAGGTTATATGCTTGTCGATTCCCGCCAGTCTGGTCTGCTTTCGGAGGGTTTGGTTTACCGTTGGTTCGGCGTATTGGTAAAATATCTTGTCGGTATCTTTGATTGCTTTGTGCCGTATCTTTTCCAATAGAATCTCACAAGCCATCGGGAACAGCGGAGTGATAACCTCGGTTTTGGTCTTAATCATTATTTTGCGGATCAGATTATTTTGAAAGTCGATATGACGCCACTCCAGATCCATTGCATCCGAAAATCGAAGGCCGCAAAAACAGGAGAATTGATACATCTTCAAAATTTGGTATTCTTTGGAGGTCGGGGCAAAGCGTTTGGTATATTCGATTAGCCTATGAAGTTCCGATTTGTCAAGGTAAATTTCCTTTACTTCCGAATTAGGCATTTTGAAAAACCGATATGGATTCTCAATCGGGATATTATGTTTCTGAATATCGAGAATCACCGTCCGTAGGTTCTTGTGCTTGGGATTGCGACCACCCGAAGAGTTACCGTTTATCTCTCGCATATGGTCGTCAAACTTCTCGATAAGCGACAACGAGACATCGCAGATTCGGAACTCCTTGCGAAATTCCTTCATCATGTTGTAGGTCGTCATATATACTCGTATAGTTTCGGGATTGATGCCCTCTTTGCGTTTCCTTTCTACAAAATCAAGGTAGTAGTCATAGAATGAACCGAGTTCGGGTTTTATCTTTCGCTTCCCTGAATAGAAGTCTCGAATCAAATCCAACGTCAATTCCTGCCCGTCTGCCAAACATCGGTTGATATGGAGGTCTAACTCTAATACCTTCTTGTTTAACTGGATTAGCAATGCTTTATTCTTTGGCTCGTTCTTTCGCTTGTCCCATTGTTCGGGGAAGGCATCGAGGTTGGTTGGTATTTTGGTATCACGAATCCCGACCCGAACACGTAGGTAGATTGGGTATTTCCCGTTCCGCTTCAACGGCTTATCGGTTCGGATACATTTACAAATAGAATATTCTGCCATATAATAACTTAACTCGCATGAACTAAGTTAGTTGGCAGTTTGGAAACGGCAAAATATTTATTGGAAAATTTTATGTTCATTCCGTTTTACACTATCTTTACAAAAAATAAATTTAGTTCCAATGAATTCTTCTTATTACCAAAACACCGTAAATCGTTTAGAAAAAGATATTGCAGATTTGCAGAAAAAAATTGCAGATGAAAGTAAGCGAGAAGTGGATAAAGGTAAACAAATTGATTCTGTTAATCGTAGTATTACTAATTCCACATCTCTTTCTTCTTTGCAATCAAAACAGAGACAGATACAAGGCTATCAACGGGATATCTCAAATATACGGTCTAAAATAGCAGACTATCAAAAGAAAATAGCTTCAAAGTCCTCTGATTTAGGACGAGCGCGTCAGTCTTTGTTAAAGGCACAGCAAGATGAACAAAAAAAACTACAACAAGAACAAGTAAATTTTCAGCGAACAATTCAACGCAGTATAGAAGAACAAAAGACTCAGCTAAGTACACTTATTTCGATGAATTATTCTTCATCTACCCCTATTGAGGAAGAGAAAACAGAGCTTGACAAGCCATATGATTTTTTTATATCTCATGCATCTGAGGACAAAGATGACATTGTTCGGGATTTAGCTGATGCATTAGTTGAAAAAAGCATCAAAGTTTGGTATGATGAATTTGAATTGAAAATAGGAGATAGTCTTCGTAAAAGTATAGATAAAGGATTAACAAATTCGAAATATGGTATTGTTATTTTGTCTCCAAACTTTATAAAGAAAAATTGGACAGAGTACGAATTAAATGGCATGGTAGCTCGTGAAATGGATGGACATAAAGTAATTCTTCCAATTTGGCATAAAATAACTAAAGATGAGGTTTTGAAATTTAGTCCTACATTAGCAGACAAGATGGCATTAAATACTGCAATTCATACAATAGATGATATTGTTACCCAACTGCAAAGTTTTATAATAGGGGCGCAAAAAGGGGCTTAGATTTTCTGAGTCCGAGTAAATGACTATAAACATTGGATTATCGAGGGATTTTTATTCGTCTCAAAGCCAATGAACAAAATACAACTATCAGATAATCAGGCATTAAAGCCTTTCGCTTCAGACCTCGCATAACCCCCTCTGCATTGCAGAGGGGGTTTTCATTTTCACCCCCCCCCGCATTTTTCCGGAGCCGTGCTTTTTCGGGATTCCGCTTTTTTCCGTGTTTTCAGGGGACGGGAAGGTTCGGGTGGGGATGGCTGCCGGTCTTCTGCTCTCCGCGTGCGGTTCCGCGGATGCGGTTTCGGGCGAAACGGGTCGAAGGATGCCGTTCGGCGTCGTCCGGTCCCGGCGGGGGGCGGAGCGGGATGTGTCCGCCCCCGGCGGCCGTATTGCGCGGCGGCGGGAAAATCGAATGCCCCGGGCCTGCAAGGCCCGGGGCATCGGAATTCGGGGAGAGCGGGGCGTCAGCGCGCCTCAAGGAGGAAAACGGCGCTGTCGTAGATCCTGGAGAGTTTGGGGTTGAGACCCATGCGGGAGAGCAGTTCGCCGCTGAACGTGCCGCCGTCGAACCAGAAGCGGGGTTCCTCCGTATTCATTTCGCGCACGGTGTACCGGGTGTCGGGATCGAGTCCCCGGATGCGGAACTGTGGGACGGTGCGGCTCTGGTAGAGCAGGCAGTAGGTGAACACCACGGCCCGGCGCTTGTCTTTCGAGACATAGGCCAGTCCGTAACAGCCGTTCTCGTCGTAGGGCGAACCGATCCGGTAGAGGTCGCCCTGCATGACGATGTCGCGGTACTCCTTGTAGTCGGCGATGGCGCGGCGGGCCTCGGCGCGCTCCTCTTCGGTCATGTGCTTGGGCTGCAGCTCCATGCCGAGGCGTCCGGCGCACGCGATGTCGAACCGGAACTTGAGCGGCGTGGAGTTGCCCGTCTGGAGGTTGGGCGTCACGGAGACGTGCGAACCCATGACGAGCGCGGGGAAGAAGAGGCTCGTGCCGTACTGGATGCGGGTGCGCGAGAGCGCTTCGGTGTTGTCGCTCGTCCACACCTCGTCGAAGTACCGGAGCGCGCCGTACTCCACGCGCCCTCCGCCCGAGGCGCAGGACTGGATGAGCACGTCGGGGTATTTGGCGCGGATGCGCTCCATCACCTTGTAGAGTCCCTGCGTGTATTCGATCCAGAAGTGCGACTGTTCGTCGGGCCGCTGGAATGCGGAGCCGATGCTGTTCGCGCAGCGGTTGGCGTCCCACTTGATGTAGTCGATGTGTTCCGAGAGCCGCATCGTGTTGTCGAATACCCCGAAGACGAAGTCCTGCACCTCGGGGTTCGAGAGGTCCAGCAGCCATTGGCTGCGCGTCAGGGGCGCTTCGCGGCCGGGCGTGCGGACGATCCATTCGGGGTGCTTCTCGGCCAGCTCGCTGCGGGGGCTGACCATCTCGGGTTCGATCCAGATGCCGAATTTCAGCCCCTTGTCGTGGGCGTAGGAGGCGATGTGGTCGATGCCTTCGGGCAGCTTCTCGCGGTTCACCTCCCAGTCGCCCAGCCCCGCCTTGTCGTTGTTGCGCGGGTATTTGTTGCCGAACCAGCCGTCGTCGAGCACGAACATTTCGAGCCCCATGGCCGCCGCGTCGTCGATCATGTCGGTCAGCGTCTTCGCGTCGAACGTGAAGGCCGCGCCCTCCCAGCTGTTGAGCAGCGTGGGTGCGGGGATGTGGCCGTGCCATACGCCGTAGTTGCGGGCCCAGTCGTGGAGGTTGCGGCTCGCGCCGCCCGCGCCGCGGAACGAGTGGGTGTAGATCATTTCGGGGGTCGTGAACGACTCTCCGGGGCGGAGCCGGTATTCGGAGGCGTCGGGGTTGGCGCCCGCCAGCACGGTGAGCGTCTGACACTCGTCGAGTTCGAAGTTGAGGCGGAAGTTTCCGCTCCAAGCCAGCGAGCCGGCGACGACCTCGCCGCAGTTCTCGTCGAAGCGGTCGTTGCCGAGCGTCAGCATGAAGGAGGGGTTTTCGGCGTGGGTCGTGCGCAGGCCGCGTGTCGAGGCGATGCTCTTCGATCCGTGGGTCAGCAGCGTGTGCTCCACCTGCGCTTCGCGCGTCCAGGCGCCGTGGAGGTGGGTCAGCAGGTATTTCTCGGCCCGCAGAGGCATCGCCGACGAGTAGAAGCTGTGCAGCGTCACGGGACCCTTCTCGCGGTTGCGGATGACGGCGCGGGTCGTGATGACGTTTTCGCGGGCGTAGGCCGTATAGACCAGTTCGACGTCCAGCGGCTGCACGGCGTCGGTCATGCGGACGACGGTTTCGGTCACGTTGTCGTCGGCCAGTTGTCGCGTCCGGTGCGAGACGTAGCGCAGTTCGGTGTTCAGGTCGCCGTCGGCGTGGGTCACGCGCAGGGCCGGTTCGTGGTAGTTGCGGCCGCCGAAGGCGGGGTAGGCCACGTCCTCGGTGTTGTGGTCGGGGTGGCGGTAGCTTCGGTATCCGGCCAGCGGGGCGGGGTCGTCGATGCGGCCTCCGAAGTGGAGGAAGCGGACCTCCTCTCCGGGGGCTGCGCTCAGGATGAGCGAAATGTCGTCGGTCCGGATGTCGATGATCCGTTGCGGGGCGGCGGTCTCCGCCGCGCCTGCCGTGAGGGCGGCGCCCAGGGCGCTCAACAGGTACGGTAGTTTTCTCATGTGAAAGGTTCGGTATTAACGCTGTGAAGGACAAAGATAGTAAAATGTCGAAATAAAACGAAATGTTCCGTAATTCCTCCGCGTTTCGATCCGTATGCGGCGCGTCGCCGTCGGAGGCCGCCCGCCTCTTTTGCTCCGTCCGGAGCGGAGGACGGCGGTTTTATTCCTATCTTTGGGCCGTAAACTCGTCCGGACGATGAAGAACAAGGATATTTTCACTTTCCGCGATGCGGAGAAACAGGCGGGCCCCGTAGCGTTCTCGACGATGCTCAAGCCGGCCGGTTCTGCCTGCAACCTCGATTGCGGCTATTGCTACTACCTCGACAAGGCCGCACAGTACGGCGGCCGGCAGGCGGTGATGGCGGACGACCTGCTGGAGCTCTACATCCGGCAGTACATCGAGGCCAACGAGGTTCCCGTGGTGACCTTCTGCTGGCACGGCGGCGAGCCGCTGCTGCTCGGCAGGGACTTCTACCGCCGGGCCGTGGCGCTCCAGCGGAAATACGCCGCGGGCAAGCGGATCGAGAACACGTTGCAGACCAACGGGACGCTGGTGGACGAGGCGTGGTGCGAGCTTTTCGCCGAAAACGGCTTCCTGGTGGGGCTGTCGCTCGACGGGCCGGAGGACATTCACGACGCGTTCCGCCGGACGAAGGGCGGGCGCCCCACCTTCGCGCGCGTGATGCGGACGGTCGGGATGTTCCGGCGGACGGGCGTGGAGTACAATACGCTGAGCGTCGTGAACCGGGCCTGCGAGGGGCGCGGCGCGGAGATCTACCGCTTCTTCCGCGATACGGTCGGAAGCCGCTACATGCAGTTTCTGCCCGCCGTGGAGCATGTCGTCGATCGCGCGGGGCTGCACCGTCCGCTGATCGTTTCGCCGGAGACGCAGGGGGCGCGGCCGGCCGAATGGTCGGTGACGGCCGAGGGCTACGGGAAGTTTCTGTGCGACATTTTCGACGAGTGGGTCGTCAGCGACGTGGGGCAGTGCTTCGTGCAGCTCTTCGACGCCACGCTGGCCCAGTGGTGCGGCGTGCAGCCGGGCGTCTGCTCGATGGGCGAGACGTGCGGCGATGCGCTCGTGGTCGAGCACAACGGCGACGTCTATTCGTGCGACCACTTCGTCTATCCCGAATACTTGCTGGGGAACATCCGCGAGACGCCGCTCGCGGAGATCTACCGCTCGCGCCGCCGGATCGACTTCGGACTGGCCAAACGCAATGCGCTGCCGGCCGAATGCCTGCGCTGCCGGTACTACTTCGCCTGCCGCGGCGAATGTCCCAAGCACCGGTTCGAGACCGGGTCGGACGGCTGCCGCAAGAATTCGCTCTGCGAGGGGCTTTTCCGCTATTTCCGCCATGCCGAGCCTTACATGGACTACATGCGCGACCTGCTCGCCCGCGAGCAGTCCCCCGCGTGGGTCGTGCCGTTCGCCCGGCGGCGCATGGGGCTGATGTAGGGCGTGCGGCCCGGACGCGAACGGAAGGGGCGCCGCTTCCGAGCGGCGCCCCTTCGTACGTGCAGGTCCTGTAAGCCGGGTTCTGTCCCCGGGGCGGACCCCGGGTCTCTGTCATTTATCTACGGCGGCGGTCTCCCGCCGTCTCAAGCAACCTACCCCCCGACATCGGGCGAGCAACCCTTGATTGCCGGTATACACGGTCTTGCAACCCACGGGACGTACTGCCGGGCGACATCGCTGCCCCCGCGGTGGGCTCTTACCCCGCCTTTTCACCCTTACCCGCCGGACACTCTCCGGAGCGCGGCCCGGAACCCCGAAGGCTCCGTCCGTTCCGCGAATGCCCGCCTGCGGGCGGTCGTTCTCTGTTACGCTCCCACAACCTCACGGCTGTCAAGTCATTAGCTTGCGTGGCGCTCTGCGTTGCCCGGACTTTCCTCTCCCGGCCGGCGGCCGGCAGCGACAGAGCGGACCTGCGCGGCAAAGATAGGCATTTCGGCGGGAAAAACCTGCTGCGGCGACGCATTTTTCCTCCGTGCGGCCGTCGGCCCTCCGCGCGGCCGCTCCGGCCCGGGCCCCGGGCGGTCGTTTTCCGCCTCCGTGCGGCGGTCAGAGGATGCGCTTTACGTAGCGGAAGAGTTTGTAGGGCATGTAGCGGAACGGCGGGTCGATCCAGGTCGGCGTCTCGACCACCGCACGGCGGTGCGAGAAGGCGTCGAAGCTGTCGCGGCCGTGGTAGCGGCCCATGCCCGAGTTGCCCACGCCGCCGAAGGGCAGGTGCTCGTTGGCGATGTGCATGATCGTGTCGTTGAGGCAGGCTCCGCCCGAAGAGGTGCGCCTCAGTACTTCGCGGCCGCTCTTTTCGGGGCCGAAGTAGTAGAGCGCCAGCGGTTTTTCGCGTTCGGTGACGAACGCCACGGCCTCGTCCGTCGTCCGGAACGGGACGACCGGCAGCACGGGGCCGAAGATCTCCTCCCGCATGACCGGGGCGAGGGGATCGACCTCCGTGAGCAGCGTGGGTTCTATGTAACGTTCCGCGCGGTCGGTGCGGCCTCCGAGGCGGACCGTGCCCTGCGCGAGGTAGCTTGCCACGCGGTCGAAGGCCCGGTCGTTCACCAGCCGGACGTAGTGGGGGCTTTGCCGGGCGTCGTCGCCGTGCAGGCGCCGCAGCGCCCGGGCGTAGGCCGCGGGGAACGCATCGGCGAGCGATTCGTGGAGCAGCAGGTAGTCGGGGGCGATGCAGGTCTGCCCCGCATTGAGGGTCTTGCCCCATGCGATGCGGCGCGCGGCGGTCTCCACGTCGGCGCCTCGGTCCACGATGCAGGGGCTTTTGCCGCCCAGCTCCAGTATGACGGGCGTGAGGTGCCGCGCCGCGGCGGCCATGACGATCCGCCCCAGCGCGGGGCTGCCCGTGAAGAAGACGAGGTCCCAGCGCCGGTCCAGCAGCAGCGTATTGACGTCGCGGTTGCCCTCGACGACGGCGACGTAGCGCTCGTCGTAGATTTCGCCGATCATCGCGCGGAGCGTCGCCGAGACGTGCGGCGTGTAGGGCGAGGGTTTCAGTACGGCGGTGCAGCCCGCCGAGATGGCTCCGACGAGCGGGTTGAGCAGCAGTTGCACGGGATAGTTCCACGGCGAGACGATGAGCGCCGTACCGAGCGGCTCGGAGAGGATGCGGCTCGCCGAGGGAAAGAGTTTGAGCGGCGAGGGCCGCCGCTCGGGGCGCATCCAGCGGCCGAGGTGGCGGAGGTGGTTCCTCACCTCGCTCCGCACGATGCTCAGCTCGGTGAGGCAGGCCTCCTCGGGGGATTTGCGCAGGTCCTGCCACAGGGCGTCGCAGAGCCGCCGCTCCCATTGCCGCAGCGCCTGCTCCAGCCTTCGGAGCATGATGCGGCGGAAGTCGGCCGGGAGGGTGGCTCCCGAGCGGAAATAGTCCCGTTGTGCGGCGTGGATCGCCGCGATGCGTTCGGCGGAGGTGTTTTCCAGAGGCATGGCGGTGGGGATCGTTTTATCCGGTGAAGCGGTCCGTCGTGCGGCAAATGCCGGCCCGGCGGTCTATGACGGGACCGAACAGGCACGCGGGAGCACGCCCTGCGTGAAGCGGCGCGGATGGAATCTCCGCGGGATGCCGCGGGGCGTGCGATCGCGTTCGAGGGCCAGCCGTCCCATGATACGCCCGATGCCGGAGCCGCCGCCGGTGACGGGCACGCATTTGTCCTTGAACCGGGTCATAGGCCGAGCTCTTTCCGTTCCGGTTCGCGGAAGATGTTCAGGTGCGCCAGCAGCGGATTCCGTCGGTCGAGCACCAGGAATTCCGCCAGAAGCAGGACGAGCGCCGCCAGGAGCAGGTATTGGTACTGTTCGTTGAACTCCTCGAAACGGACCGTCGAAAGCTCGGAGCGCTCCATGTCGTTGATCTCCCGCACGATCTCGTCCAGGCCGATGTCCTGCTTCGTGGCGCGGACGTAGGCGCCGCCCGTCGTCTCGGCGATCTTCGAGAGCATCTCCTCGTTGAGCTTCGAAACGACCATCTCGCCCTGCTCGTCCTTGATGAATTCGCCGTCGATCTGGATCGGCGCGCCTTCGGGCGTGCCGATGCCGATGGTGTAGATGCGGATGCCCTGCCGGGCGGCGCGTTCGGCCACGGCCAGGGCGTCGTCCTCGTGGTTCTCGCCGTCGGTGATGAGCACCACGACGCGGCCGTGCCCCGCTTCCGTCTCGCCCGAGAAGGCGAGCAGCGCCTGTTCGAGGGCCTTGCCGACGGCCGTGCCCTGCACCGGCACGAGCGACGGGTCGATCCGCCGCGCGAAGGCCCGCGCCATGCGGTAGTCGGAGGTGATCGGCAGCTGCACCTTCGGCTCGCCGGCGAAGACGATCAGTCCCACGCGGTCCTGCCGCAGCCCTTCGAAGAGCTTGCCGATGGCGTATTTGGTCCGTTCGAGGCGGTTGGGTTCGAAATCCTCGGCGAGCATCGAGTTCGAGACGTCCACCGCGAGCATCATCTCGATCCCCTGCGCCTTCTCCTCGCGGAGTTTGGAGCCCAACTGCGGCCGCGCCGCGGCCAGTGCCGTCAGCGCCACGGCGGTGCAGAAGAGGACGAACCTGAATTTCACGCGCCCGGTGGAGACCTCGGGCATCAGTTCGCCGAGAGTCTCCGGGCGGCCGAAGCGGGCGAGCCGCCTGCGGCGGTTGCGCATCGCCAGCCAGAAGAGCGCGACGAGCGCCGGGACGGCTGCGAGCAGCCAGAGGTATTGCGGATTTGCGAATCGGAACATAGCGGTCTTTTCTTTACGGAATCCGTTTCAGCACGAGATTCGAGAGGAGGAATTCGAGCAGCAGGGCTCCGAGGGCCGCCAGTGCCCACACGAGGAACCGCTCGTGGTAGGAGATGCGCTCGGTGACCTCCACCTTGCTCTTTTCCAACTGGTTGATTTCGTCGTAAATGGCTTTGAGCTTGGCGTTGTCCGTGGCGCGGAAGTATTTGCCTCCCGTCAGGTCGGCCATGGCGCCGAGCGTCTTCTCGTCGATCTCGACCTTGGCCATCACCACGTCGCCCGTGGGCTGTCCGTAGATGTCCACCGCCGGGTAGGGGGCCGTGCCTTCGGTTCCGACGCCGATCGTATAGACGCGGATACCCTGCGCCCGGGCGATTTCGGCGGCGGTCATGGGAGCGATCTGTCCGCGGTTGTTCACGCCGTCGGTCAGCAGGATGATGACCTTTGACTTGGCCTCGCTCTCGCGCAGGCGGTTGATCGCCGTGGCCAGTCCGTTGCCGATGGCCGTGCCGCTGTCGTCGATCAGTCCGCTGCGGATGCGCGCCAGGAGCGTCTGGAGCGTGCTCTGGTCCGTGGTCAGGGGGCTTTGCGTGAAGGCTTCGGCGGCGAAGACCACCAGTCCGATGCGGTCGCCGTAGCGGTCGGCGACGAACGAGCCGGCCACCTCCTTGGCGGCCGTGATGCGGTCGGGCCGGAAGTCGCGGGCGAGCATCGAGGCCGAGACGTCGATGGCCAGCACGATGTCGATGCCCTCGGTGTTCGTGCGGACGTTCTGTTCGATGTCCTGCGGCCGCGCCAGCGCCACGACGAGCAGCGCGAAGGCCGCCGCACGCAGCGCGAAGGGCAGGTGGCGCAGGTAGTGGCGCACGGTCTTCGGTGCGTGCAGAACGCCTGCCACGGTCGAGATCCGGATCGCGGCGCCGCCCTGCATCGTGCGCCAGACGTAGTAGGCGGTCATCGGCGCGAGCAGCGTGAGCAGCCACAGATAATGGGGTGATGCGAATTGCATGGTCGTTTCGTTTTTTTACCAGTTCTTCCTGCCGCGGACCACGACGCCCCGTTTCTCCTTGAGTTTCTCCTGCGTCTTGTCCTCCTGGGCCTGAATGGCGTCGAGAATCTGCTCCTGCTCCTGCGGCGAGATGCCCGGAGCCTGCTGCGGCGAACCCTGTGCGTCGCCCTGCTCCCCCTTGTCGGATTGCGGGGGCTGCTGCTGCGGGTTTCTGTCCTGCCCGGGATCCTTCCGGTCCTGCTGCCCCTGCTGCGGGTCCTGCCGTCCCTGTCCCTGCTGCGGATTCTGCTGCCCCTGCTGGTTCCGATCCTGGTTCTGATTCTGATCCTGGTTCTGCTGGTCGTTGCCGCCTCCGCCGTTCTGGTCCTGGTCGAGCAACCGCTTGGTGTAGGCGTAGTTGTACTTGGCCTCCATGTCGGACGGATTCAGCCGCAGCGATTGCTTGTAGCTTTCGAGCGCCTCCTTGTACTTCTGCTGCTTGAACTGTGCGTTGCCCAGATTGTAATAGGCTTCGGCCAGCTCCGTCTCCGGACGCAGCGTGTCGGCGGCGGCCTGCCGGAGGGTCTGTTCGGCGCGGTCGAAGCGTTCGGCCTTGTAGAGGGCGTTGCCGAGGTCGTAGGTGGCCTCGAACTGCCCCGGGACGGCTTCGAGCGCCTGCTCGTAACGGCGGATCGACTCCTCGTAATTGCCCTTGGCGTACTGCCGGTTGCCTTTGCGGACCAGCGAACGTTCGGGCATCTGCTGCGCTCCGGCCGCGGCGGCCGTGAGCAGGAACAGGAGCGTATAGAGTGACTTCTGCATCGTTGTCGCGGTTTAGTTTTGCGTCGGGTCCGCCTCTCCGGCCGGGGTCTCCTCCTCGACGGGTTTGGTCTCCTCGACGAAGTAGTAGGCTTTCAGATAGTCGGCCTCGTTCTCCTCGGCCGGCGGCGTCGCCTTGGCGAATTTCACCAGATCGGCGTCCCGCAGGATCGCCGTGAGGTCCATGCGGGCCTTGTCCGGAAGCTCCTCCGCGCGCATCGCGTCGATGATCTCGTCGGAGGTCATCTCCATCGCTCCGATGTTCCAGCGCGCCGCGATGTAGGTGCGCAGGATGTCCGTCAGTCCCGAATAGTACTGTTTGTGGCGGTTGTTCTGCCACAGTTTCTGGTTGTGGAGCGCTTCGAGCGCCTGGATGGCCGCGACGTGCGGCGGCAGCGGCGGGGCGGGTTTGAACAGGTCGCCGAGCCGTTTGCCGCGGGCCGCGAGCCAGCGGTGGAGGGCGTAGGCCGCGGCGGCCAGCAGCGCGAGCGCCAGCAGGCCCCAAAGGACGTAGCCGCGGATCTCGCGGAACCGGAACGGCAGGGTGCGCTGTCCCTTCAGGTCGTAGATCGACTGCGACGTGGAGTCGATCTGGAACGTCGTCACCTCGAGATAGACCGAGTCGCGGCTCGAAAGCGTGTCGAGGATGTTCTTGTCGGCGTAGAGCACCCGCGCCGTGCCGAGGTTGTAACGGCCCTCGTCGAAGGCCGCGAGGCGGTAGCGCTTGCGCAGCTTCAGGCGGCGGCCGTCGCGTTCGAGCGTATCGACCGGCAGGCTCTCGACCACCTCGATTTTGCCGTCCCGGTCCTCGAACTCCGGGAACTCCACCACCTGCACGAGGTCCTTCTCCACGTCGATCACCAGATCGAAGCGGTCGCCGATCAGAATGCTGTCGGGTTCGGCGTGCGCCGTGACCGTCGGCGTGTTCTGCGCCGCGGCCGGCACGCCGGCCAGCAGGAGGAGCGTTGCTAAGAGTCGTCTCATCGCTGTTTGAAGAGTTTCATCAGTTCGGCCACGTAGTCCCCGTCGGTGGAGATCGTCGCCGTGTCGATACGGTTGTGCTTGAGCGTCTGCTCGATGCCGGCGCTGCGCCGTCTCCACGATTCGGCGTAGTGCTCGCGCACGGCGCGCGAGGAGGTGTCCACCCAGACCTTGCGCCCCGTCTCGGCGTCGCGCAGCTCGACGATGCCCACGTCGGGCAGCTCCGTCTCGCGCGGGTCGTAGATGCGGATGCCCACCAGGTCGTGCCGTCCGCCGGCGATCTTCAGCGCGTCGTCGAGGGCCGAGCGGTCCTGCGAGGAGTCCATGAAGTCCGAGAGGATGAAGGTCGTGCAGCGCTTCTTGTTCACGTTGGTCAGAAAGCGCACCGGCTCGGAGAGCTTCGTGCCCGCGGATTCGGGGCGGAAGCCGATGAGCTCGCGGATAATCATGAGGATGTGGCTGCGCCCCTTCTTCGGGGGGATGAACTTCTCGACCTTGTCCGAAAAGAAGATGCACCCCACCTTGTCGTTGTTCTGCGCGGCCGAGAAGGCCAGCACGGCGGCGATTTCGGTGATGATGTTTTTCTTGAGCCGCTCCGTCGTGCCGAACATGCGCGACGCGGAGACGTCCACGAGCAGCATCATCGTCAGCTCGCGCTCTTCCTCATAGACCTTGATGTGGGGCTTGCGCGAGCGGGCCGTCACGTTCCAGTCGATGTCGCGCACGTCGTCGCCGGCGCGGTACTCCCTCACTTCGGAAAACGACATGCCCCGCCCGCGGAAAGCCGTGTGGTACTTTCCGGCGAAGATCTCGTTCGAAAGACCGCGCGTCTTGATTTCGATCTTCCGGACCCGTTTCAGAATATCGTTTTCGCTCTCCTGCATCGTCAGGGTACGATTACGTTGTTCAGGATGTCGGTGATGATCTCCTCCGAGGAGATGTTCTCGGCTTCGGCCTCGTAGGTCAGGCCGATGCGGTGGCGCAGCACGTCGTGGCAGACGGCGCGCACGTCCTCGGGGATGACGTAGCCGCGGCGGCGGATGAAGGCGTAGGCGCGGGCGGCCCTGGCCAGCGAGATCGACGCACGGGGCGAGCCGCCGTAGGCGATCAGGTTCTGCAACTTCCCGAGGTTGTACTCGGCCGGCTCGCGCGTGGCGAAGATGATGTCGATGATGTACTTCTCGATCTTCTCGTCCATATAGACGTCCTCGACCACCTTGCGGGCCTTTACGATGTCTTCGGGCGCGATCACCTTGTTCACCGCGGGCATGCCCGTGCCGGCGAGGTTCATGCGCACGATGTCGCGCTCCTCCTGCTTGTTGGGGTAGGAGATCTTGGCCTTGAGCATGAAACGGTCCACCTGCGCCTCGGGCAGCGGATAGGTTCCCTCCTGTTCGAGCGGGTTCTGCGTGGCCAGCACGAGGAAGGGCTGCGGCAGCGGGTAGGTGTCGTCGCCGATGGTCACCTGCCGCTCCTGCATCGCCTCGAGCAGCGCCGACTGCACCTTGGCCGGCGAGCGGTTGATCTCGTCCGCCAGCACGAAGTTGGCGAAGACGGGACCCTTCTTGACCACGAAATCCTCGTTCTTCTGCGAGTAGATCAGCGTGCCCAGCAGGTCGGCGGGCAGCAGGTCGGGAGTGAACTGGATGCGCGAGAACCCGGCATCCACGGCACGGGCCAGCGTGGTGATGGCCAGCGTTTTGGCGAGTCCCGGCACGCCTTCGAGCAGGATGTGTCCGTTGGAGAGCAGACCGATCAGCAGCGTATCGACCAGATGGCTCTGTCCGACGATGACCTTGCCCATTTCGGTGCGCAGCGTATCGACGAAGACCGATTCGCGTTCGATGCGCTCGTTGAGTTCCTTGATGTTGATGACTTCGCTCATGTTTTATCGTTTGTTGTATCGTTGTCGCGGTTACCCTTTTAACGTTCGTCATGCAAAGTTATTATTTTTCCCGAAAAATTCTTCGCCGATTCTTATTAACTTTGCCCGCATGGAATCCAACGAATCGAAAATCCTGCAAGGGCTCAATCCGGCCCAGCGGGACGCCGTGGTCAATTTCGACTCCCCGTCGCTCATCATCGCCGGGGCCGGCTCGGGCAAGACCCGCGTGCTGACCTCGCGCATCGCCTACATGATCGAGCGGGGCGTGGCGCCCTTCAACATACTCGCCCTGACCTTTACGAACAAGGCCGCCGAGCAGATGCGCGAACGCATCGCGCAGATGCTGCCCGACAACCGCAGCCGCCATATCCGCATGGGAACCTTCCACTCGGTCTTCTCGCGCATACTGCGCGAAAACGCCGAACGGATCGGTTTCCCCGAGTCGTTCACGATCTACGACTCCTCGGACAGCCGGAACCTGGTCAAGACCGTGGTCCGCGAGCTGAACCTTCCGGACGAGAAGTACAAGCCCAACGCCGTGGCTTCGCGCATATCCTATGCCAAAAACTGTCTGGTGACCCCCGGGGCCTATCTGGCCAATTCGGCCTATGCGGCCGAGGACCGGCAGATGCAGATTCCCGAGTTCGGCAACATCTACAACATCTACTGCCAGCGCTGCAAACGCAACGGGGCGATGGACTTCGACGACCTGCTGCTGCAAACCAACGTGCTGCTGCGCGACTGTCCGGACGTGCTGGCGCGCTACCAGGAGCAGTTCAAATACATTCTGGTGGACGAGTACCAGGACACCAACTATGCGCAGTACGTCATCATCCGCCGTCTGTCGCAGACCCATTCGAAAGTCTGCGTCGTGGGCGACGACGCGCAGTCGATCTACTCGTTCCGCGGGGCCAAGATCGAGAACATCCTCTCTTTCCAGAAGGACTACCCCTCGGCGAAGGTCTTCAAGCTCGAACGGAACTACCGCTCGACGCGCACGATCGTCGATGCGGCCAACTCGGTGATCGTCCGCAATTCGAAGCGCATGGAGAAGCACTGCTTCTCGGAAGGGGCCGAGGGGGAGAAAATCCGCATCCTGAAGGCCTACACCGACCGCGAGGAGGCCGAGATGGTCGTTTCGGACCTGCGCGACAAGGTGCGTGCGGCGGGCGCCGAATGGTCCGAAGCGGTGATTCTCTACCGCACGAACAACCAGTCGGCCGTGCTGGAGGACAACCTCCGCCGCCGCGGCATCCCCTACCGCATCTACAAGGGTTCGTCGTTCTACGACCACAAGGAGATCCGCGACATGCTGGCCTATATCCGGCTGGTCATCAACCCGCGCGACGACGAGGCGTTCCGGCGCATCGTGAACTACCCCGCGCGGGGCATCGGCGACACGACCGTGCAGCGCATCGCGCAGCTGGCCGCCGAACGGGGCGTGTCGATGTGGGAGGCGGTCGATGCGCTGGTCGCCGAACCCGCGGCCGACGCCGTGCCGCGGGCCATCGCCCGCAAGGCGGCCGACTTCGTGGCGATGATCCGTTCGCTGTCGCTGGCCCGCAACGACAAGGGACTGTACGACTTCGGCCTGGAGGTCGCCTCGCGGTCGGGCATTCTGGCCGCCTACCGTGCGGAGAACACGCCCGAGGCGGCTTCGGCGCTGGACAATATCGAGGAGCTGCTCAACTCGATGCAGGAATTCAGGGAGCGCTGCGACGCCGAAATCCGCAACGGCGAACGCAGCCCCGGGGAGGAGGCCACCATCGAGGAGTGGTTGCAGCAGATGATGCTGATGACCGACATGGACAAGGACAACCCCGAGGACCGGAACAAGGTGACGCTGATGACGGTCCATTCGGCCAAGGGGCTCGAATACGAATACGTTTACATCGTGGGCATGGAGGAGAACCTCTTCCCGTCGCTGCGGGCCGCCGAGTCGGCCGACGGCATCGAGGAGGAGCGACGGCTCTTCTACGTGGCCCTCACGCGGGCCAAGGTCGCGGCGACGCTCTCCTATGCCGAGATGCGTTTCCGGTGGGGCAACATGGAGTTCTCGCGGCCGAGCTGCTTCCTGCGCGAGATCGACCCGCGGTATGTGGAGTCCGACGTCGATTTCGCTCAGGAGGCGGTGCGCCGCCGGGCCGACGACGGGGAGGGCCCCTCGGCGCTCGACGAGCTGCGCCGCCGGTACGACTACCGTTACCAGCAGCGGCGGCAGGACGGTGCGGGCGGTTACGGCGGTCCGCGCGGCGGCAATGCCGGCGTCCGGTCCGGAGGAGGTCCGGACGCGGCGGGACGGGGAGCCTACGGCGGCGGTTCGGCCGGCCGGAGCGCTTACGGCGGCGGCCGTTTCGGCGCCCCCTCCGACGGCGAGTCGGGCGTTGCGCGGCGTTTTCCGCGCCCGGCGCAGCCGCAGTCGCAACCCCGCGCGCAGCGTTCCGCCGCGCCCGATCCGGCGCTGGTGCAGCCGCCGCGCCCCTCGGTGGACGGAATGCGCCGCGTCGGCGTGCGGCAGGCGATGGACGGCGGACCGGCGGCCGGGAGTGCGGCGCCCGCGAGCGGCGGATATGCCGTGGGAGAGCGTGTCGAGCACCCGAAGTTCGGGGTGGGCATCGTGCGCCGCATCGAGAACCTGGCCACGGACCACAAGCTGGTGGTGGCGTTCGACAACGCCGGCGAGAAGACGCTGCTGGCCAAATTCGCCAAACTGACCAAACTCGGATGACGATGCAGACGCCGCTCGTATCGGTCTGCATGACCGCCTACAACCACGAACCCTACCTGCGGGAGGCGATCGAAGGGGTGCTCGCGCAGCGGACGGATTTCGCCGTGGAGCTGGTCGTGGGCGAGGATTGCAGCACGGACCGCACGCGGGCGATCGCCGAGGAGTACGCCGCCGCCTGCCCCGGCCGCGTGCGGCTGGTGACGGGGCCCGGAAACATCGGCTGGCGGGCCAACTACCTCCGCACCTTCGAGGCGTGCCGCGGGAAGTACGTGGCCTACTGCGACGGCGACGACTGGTGGTGCGACCCCGGGAAGTTGCAGCGGCAGGTTGATCTGCTGGAGGCCGATCCGGCGTGCGGCATGTGCTACACGCGGGCCGACAACTTCTATCAGGCCACGGGCCGCCGGGAGCCGGACGAGGAGGTGCACTTCACCGATTTCGGCCGCCTGCTCCGCAGTCTGACGATCTGCAACTGCACGACCGTGGCGCGGCGGGAGCTGATCGCCCGCTATTACGACGAGGTGCGCCCCGCGGAGCATCCCGAGTGGTGTACGGACGACGCGCCGATGTGGCTCTGGTTCGCGGCCCGCAGCCGGATCGGCTACCTTCCGGTCGTGACGGCCGTGCACCGCCGCCTGCCCGACAGCGTGAGCCACAGCACGGCCTACCGCCGGAGGATCGCCTTCTGCGACTCGCTCATGGACATAAGCCTCTGGTTCGACGCCCGCTACGGCGACGGCAGCCGCCGCTTCGCCCTGCTGCGCAAGCGCTCCTCCGTGGCGTTGTGGGTGCTGTCGTACAACGGTCCGGTCGGGGAGTACCTCGCCCGCTGGTGGCGCGACCTGCGCGCCTGTCCCCGTCTGGCGCTCTGCCCCGAAGGGGCGGGGCTGCTGGTGAAGAAAATTCTGTTCCGCCGATCCAAAAAGAAGAAGATATGACTGTCAGACAGCGTTACGACGGCATCGTCGCCTGGTTTTCGGAGCACATGCCCGCGGCCGAAAGCGAATTGCGCTACAAGGACCCCTACCAGTTGCTGGTGGCGGTGATCCTCTCGGCGCAGTGCACCGACAAGCGGGTGAACATGACCACGCCGGCCCTGTTCGAAGCCTTCCCGACCCCGTTCGAGATGGCGAAGGCCACGGCCGAAGAGATTTATCCCTACATCCGGAGCATTTCCTATCCCAACAACAAGGCGAAGAACCTCGCGGCGATGGCGCGGATGCTCTGCTCGGAGTTCGGCGGCGAAGTCCCGTCCGATCTGGAGCAGATGCAGCGGCTGCCCGGCGTGGGCCGCAAGACGGCCAACGTGCTCGGGGCGGTGTTGTGGCAGAAGGAGGTGATGCCGGTCGATACGCACGTCTTCCGCGTGTCGGAGCGCATCGGCCTCACGACCGGTTCGAAGACGCCGCTCCAGACCGAGCTGACGCTCGAGAAGCATATTCCGGGCCATCTGCTGCCCGTCGCGCATCACTGGCTGATCCTGCACGGCCGCTACGTCTGTACGGCCCGTGCCCCGAAGTGCGGCGAGTGCGGCATCAGCGCGTGGTGCCGGAAGTACGCCGCCGACCGCCGGGCGAAGCGGCCGGAGCGGGATGGGGAGTAGCCCCCTGAATGGCGCTCCCTGCGGATTTGCGGCGTAGTCCCGCGTGGTTTCCGGGCGGATGTCGGGAGAATTTCCGGCCGACGGCCGGAAAGCGGGCGGGTGCCGCGCATCCGCGGGCCGCACGGCGGCGGTTTGGTATCTCCCTCTTTTTTGTTACCTTTGTCCGACTGTTATTAGCGAAGGAGGTCCGGAATGAAGTTATCGGAAAAGCATATCGGCTCACTGCGGGAGCTGCTCGCGCGGCCCCGGCTGCGGATCGTGACCGTCTCCCACGCCAACCCCGACGGCGACGCCGTCGGTTCGTCGCTCGCCTGGGCCGAGGTGCTGCGGGGACTGGGCCACGAGGTGACGTGCATCGTGCCGAACAAATACCCCTATTTCCTCGACTGGATGCCGGGCATCGGCGAGGTCGTGGTCTTCAAGACCGACGCCGAAGGGCGCGCGGCGAAGGCCGTGGCCGAGGCGGATGCCATCTTCTGCCTCGATTTCAACGCCGTCTCGCGTCTCGAGATCCTGAGCGCGACGATCGAGGCGAACACGACGGCCTGCCGCGTGCTGATCGACCACCACCTGCAACCCGACGAGGGTTTCGACATCGTTTTCTCGCATCCCGAGGCGTCGAGCACCTGCTTTCTGGTTTACTGCCTGGTCGAGGCCCTCTACGGCCGGGAGGCGGTGACGCGGCGGATGGCCGAACTGCTCTACGTCGGGATGATGACCGACACGGGCAACTTCGCCTTTTCGCACCTCACGCCCGAGCTGTTCCGCGCCGTGGCCGCGCTGGCCGAGACGGGCATCCGGATTCCCGAAATCTACAACAACGTCTATAATGCCTACACCGAAGGCCGCGCGCGGCTGTTCGGCTATGCCATCAACCGCAAGATGAACCTCATAGAGGACGGTACGGTGGCCTACATGTCGCTGATGGAGAACGAAATGCGCCGTTTCCAGTTCCAGCAGGGCGACAGCGAGGGGTTCGTCAATTACGCCCTGACGATCAAGAAGGTCAAAATGTCGGCCATGTTCCTCGCGCACCGCAAGTTCATCCGCATCTCCCTGCGTTCGCGGGGCGACGTGGACGTCAATCTCTTCGCCCGCAGGTATTTCAACGGCGGCGGGCACAAGAACGCCGCGGGCGGCAAGTCGTTCCTGACGATGCAGGAGACGATCGACCACTACGTGCGCTCCGTGCGTGAGTTCGCCGAAGAGGGCCGTCTCGGCTGACGGCCATGGACGATTTCCGTCTGAAAGTCTTCATCACGGCGGCCCGGACGCTGAGTTTCACGCGGACCGCCGAACGGCTCTATATCTCCCAGCCCGCCGTGAGCAGACATATCGGCGAGCTGGAATCGCGTTACAGGGTTCCCCTCTTCGTCCGCCGCGGCAGCCGCCTGGAGCTGACCGCTGCCGGGCAGGTGCTGCTCGAGGCCGCCGGACGCATCTCCGACGACTACCGCCGGCTGGAGTACGAAATGAGCCTCTGCGCGAACCAGGCCGAGGGCGAGCTGCGCCTCGGAGCCAGCACGACCATCGCACAATACCTGCTGCCGCCGGCGCTGGCGCGCTTCACGGCGCGTTTTCCCGGCGTGCGGGTTTCGGTCCTGTCGGGCAACAGCGGCCAGATCGAACGGGCGCTGGCCGACCGCGAGATCGACCTGGGCATGGTCGAGAGCGTCAGCCGCCGGCAGGGGTTGCACTACACGCTCTTCCGGCCCGACGAGCTGGTGCTGGTGGCGCGTCCGGGCGGGAGGTTCGCCCGCACGGAATCCGTGACGCCCGAGGCGCTGTGCCGGATTCCGCTCGTGCTGCGTGAGGACGGCTCGGGGACGCTCGAGGTGATCGCCGCGGCGCTGGCCGGGGTCGGACTGCGGCTCTCGCAGCTCGAGGTGGCGATGCGGCTGGGCACGACCGAGGGAATCAAGTCCTTCGTCCGCAACAGCGACGCGATGGCCCTCGTGTCGGTGATCTCGGTCGTGGACGAGCTGCGCAGCGGGGCGCTGCGGATCGTGGACATCGAGGGACTGACCCTGACGCGCGACTTCTCGTTCGTGCACCTCGCGGCGGAGCCCGCGCCGCTCGCCCGGCAGTTCGCCGACTTCGCCCTGTCCGGTCTCTGACGGTCCGGCGCCCTCCGTCATAACACGAAGTTATTCCGCATAACGAAATCTTGTTGTATTTCAGGCGTAAACGCGCGATCTTTGCCTCCGGTATTCTTGAAAAGTCGTCGGGAGGCGTCTCCTCCGACTCAAATTGCGAAACGTTATGCTGGAAAAAGGTAACAGAGCCAATACGCTGCACGGGATTCTGCTCATTGCGCTCTTTTCGTTCGCGGCGTTCTACATCGCCGGATTCCCCTTCGTCAAACGGCTCTCGCTCAGCCCCCTGATCGTCGGCATCGTGCTGGGGATGCTCTATGCCAACAGCCTGCGCAACCGGCTTCCCGAAACATGGGTTCCGGGCATCCGGTTCTGCACGAAACAGGTGCTCCGCTGGGGCATTGTTCTCTACGGTTTCCGCCTGACGCTGACGCAGGTGGCGGCCGTCGGGCTTCCGGCCGTCGCGGTCGATCTGGTCGTCGTGGCGGGAACGCTTCTGGGCGGCGTCGCGCTCGGGCGGCTGCTGGGAATCGACCGCGACACGGCGCTGATGACCTCGACGGGCAGTGCGATCTGCGGCGCGGCGGCCGTGCTGGGCGCCGAGCCGGTGGTGCGGTGCGAGGGGTACAAGACCGCCGTCGCCGTCTCCACGGTGGTCGTTTTCGGCACGCTCTCCATGTTCCTCTATCCGGTCATGTACCGCACGGGCCTGCTCGGCGGCATGACCGACACGGAGGTGGCCGTCTATACCGGAAGCACGCTGCACGAGGTGGCGCACGTGGCCGGGGCGGGCAATGCGATGGATCCGACCGATGCGCTGGGCATCGCCGGGGTGGCCACCATTACCAAGATGATCCGCGTCATGCTGCTGGCCCCCGTGCTGGTGGTCATGAGCCTGCTGCTGGCGGGCCGGCGGCGTACGCCGGGCGGAACGGAAACGCGGGGGCGGATCGCCGTGCCGTGGTTCGCCTTCGGGTTTCTGGGTGTGATCTGCCTCAATTCGCTGCTGCAATACGTGTGCGGTGCGGAGAGCGTCCGGGAGATTCCGCTCAACGGCGCCGTCGAGTACCTCGACACGTTCCTGCTGACGATGGCCATGACGGCGCTGGGGACGGAGACGAGCATCGACAAGTTCCGTCAGGCCGGGGCGAAACCCTTCGTGCTGGCGGGGCTGCTCTACGTCTGGCTGGTTGTGGGAGGGTATTTCGTGACGAAGGGGCTGGTCGGCATGTTTTAGGACCGGTCCCGGTCCGGAAATGCGAAGCGGGCGGAACCTCCGGAGGTTCCGCCCGCTTTCCGTGTCGTTGCGGCGGGAACAGGTTCGGACCGCATGCGGTTGCCGTTGCCGGGGAGGTCCGGTTCCGCCTACGGAAGCCGGGGAAGCTGCGGGGCCTCGTGCTCGGTGTAGCGCAGCACCGTCTCGCGGACGAAATCGGCGAAGCGGCGGGCCTCGTCGTCGGTCAGCGGCGAAGGATAGCTCATCAGCACCAGCCTGTGCTGCTCGAAGGGGCGGCGGAACGAAGGGTGGATGTACTCGTGCGGATTCTCGACGAAGCCGAGCCGCCGGTAGAAGTGCAGCCGCCGGATCGAGATTTCGTCCGCCGGAGGGTCGATCTCCAGAATGACGCGCCGGCCTTCGCAGAAGGCCGCGAGGGCCTTCGAACCCATGTTCCGGCCGCGCAGGGCGGGCGATACGGCGAGGTGTTCGACATAGTGCCATCCGTCGCCCTGCCAGTGGTAGAGGATGCCGACGAACTCATCGCCGCACCAGATGCCGTCGGCCCGGAAGTGCGGATCCCGGAGGGCGCGGACGTGGTCCTCCTCGGAGCGCTGCTCCTTGTAGGGGAACGACCGGCGGTAAATCTCCATCGCTTCGGCCCATCCCCTGTCGGCGGGGGAGGTAAAGGGGATGAATTGCAGTTCTTCTGTCATGGTTCCGTATTTTTCCCGCAAGATACGACGAATTCCGTACATATCCTAATCCGCCGCCGGGGGAGGCGGGACCGCATCCCGGCGGGGAGGGGCTCCGGCGTCCGGTTCCCGGAATTTCCGCAGTGCCTGCCTTCCCGGTTCTCCGGATGTCTTCCCGATTTTCCGGATATTCTGCTCCGGAATGCCGGCCGTCTGTGCCCTGCCATGCGAAGACGCCCCTTCCGGAAAACCGGAAGGGGCGTCCTGCGCTGCGTGCCGCCGCGTCAGTTCGACGTGGGGAATTTGTAGGTCACGGCCACGGGCTTCTCGCAGATGCCTTCATACTTTTTCACCTGCTCCAGCGTCTTCAGGTTGTAGATGTAGAGGCTGCCCGGCTTGCGGTCGGTCGCCGCGGGGTTGTAGGTGGCGATCAGCAGCAGGTCGTCATCCACGGTCGTGGCCGAGGTGGAGGGCATGGCGTTCGAGCAGATGGCCATGATCCGTTCGCCTTCGGGAAGCGTGATGTCCGGCCGGTCGCCCTCGGCCGGAAGCGTCGGGGTGACGCTGAGCATCGCCCAGTGGTAGATTTTGTCGTCGTAGTTGTAGTAGATGTTGTTGCTTACCTTCGTCGGGACCATCGTGGAGTTCCGGTCGATCAGCATGGGGCGCGACTCGTCGTATTCGAGCACGGTGCTCTGCGACGAGATGCCGGAGTTGGACTTGATGATCTGCACCTTGCGCGGCTCTCCCGCCGTCGAGCGGGCGATGACGTAGTACTCCTCCGTGCCCACGCGGGTTCCGGCGGCGTTGATTACCTCGTAACCGTCGGGGACGCCGAATCCCTTGATGTTCGAGTTCGGAAAGCCCACCACGCCGCTCTCGCTGAACATGAGCGGCACGCGCGTGCCCTGCACGGTGTTGGCGTAGTAGCTCTGGTAGCCGTATTTCACCGGATAGGGCGTCTGACGCACGGCGAGCAGGTCGGAGGCGAATTCGTAGCGGTAGGCCTTTCCGTCGTCGCCGATGACGTAGGAGTAGTGGCCGCGCGAAGTCTTTTCGCCCAGAATCCTGCCCGTGCGTGTGCCGTATTCGTCCATCGCACGGAGCCGGAACGTCACCTCCAGCGAGGTGGGGTCGAGGTGGTAGATCGACCCTTCTTCGTCGCCCGAGGTGATGAGCACGCCCGATTCGGACGAAGAGGAGAATACATAGACGTCGCGCAGGTCGCGGAATGCGTAGCTCGGGTTGATCGTCGCCAGCAGGTCCTCCCAGACCTCCTGGGCGCCCTCGGCCTCCTCCTGCGGCGAGCGTTTCTTGACGAAGGCCATCGAACCCTTGCCCTCTTCGTCGTTGCAGAGGATCAGGTAACCTTCGTCGAATCCCGCCTGCACGCGCAGTTCGTAGTAATGGAAGCCGACGCTCTCGCCGTTGTCCACCTTCAGGCGCAGCACGTAGCTGCCCGCGCTGTTGAAGGTGTAGTCGAGCGTGGGCGAGTCGGAAAGGTAGATCGAATCGGCCATCCCCGGGAAATCGCCTTCGGGTTTGCCGTAGGCCCATTCGCAGGCGACCTCGCGGTCGTTGGCGCTCTCGATGCGGATGCCGTCGAGACGGAGCGTCTCGGTCGCTTTCGCATAGATCACCTCGTCCACGCCGCTGACCGTCACCGGGGCCAGCTCGCGGTAGTGCTCCTCCTCGATTCCGTAGCAGGAGATCAGCGCCGTGCCGCAGAGAAGCGGCAGCAGGTATTTCAGTATCTGTCTTGTCATGGTAGCTCGCTGTTAATAGTTATACGCGGGGTCGCGCCAGCCCTTCGTCGTGACGCTCACGGACTTGTCGGTGTAGACTTCGGCGTCGGGGAAATTCTCCTTGTAGTAGTCGAACGTCGGACAGAGCACGTAGCGCACCCAGGCCAGTTTCTGCGGATTGTTGCTCCGGACCATGAATCCCATGGTCAGGTCCGCCTGTCCGCCCGTGGTGGTCGTGTAGTGTTCGTTGTCGATGTTCTCGCCGAACTGCTCGACCATCGTCTTGTAGAGCGAGGGGTTCGTATCCTCGATGCCGTGGTAGAACTCCAGCACCTTGCGGTACTTGTCGGGCGTGAAGTTGCCCAGGTACATGTACCACTCGTTCTCGGCGTCGTAACGCCACCAGATCGGGCAGGTGGGGGTGCCGTCCGAGATGAGTACGCGGAATACGTTGCGCGGGACGCCTTCGAACAGGTCGGTCTCGACGATCTGGAGCACGAGCGAGGCGGTTTTCGTCAGGATCTTCTCCGAGCGCTTCGCCGTGACGACGATCTCGCCTTCGACCTCGCCGGCGGGAATGACCAGC
>NXNQ01000012.1_pt1 | contig 64538 bp, 60 predicted proteins | sample 2041051 | NCBI WGS metagenome assembly NXNQ01 (sample SAMN07660620, study PRJNA407663) | chicken gut metagenome | isolation source: caecum content untreated animal with the unique ID 563 | host: Gallus gallus domesticus | place: Czech Republic: Brno | collected 2016
GCTGGGGACCGGTCCACCATTACGATCCGAACCGTCCCAATATCGTGCATCGTCCGAGTCGTCCGCCCCGTTCGCAGACGTTCGGAGGCGGTTCGGGGTCGAATATCAACCGGGGTTCGGGCGGCGGCCGCACGTGGCAGTCGGGGGTCTATCAGGGCGGTAACCGCGGCGGCCGCGGCAATTCGTCCCGCGGGACGGTCGGCCGGAACGACCGGAGCGACAATCCCTTCGACTGGCGGAGCGGCTCCTCGAACAGCGACCGCACGGGTAACCGGCGCGCCCCGTCGAGCGGCAGTTTCGGCGGCAGCCGCGGCGGCTCCTTCGGCGGCGGCGGATTCTCGGGCGGCGGTTCGCGCAGCGGCGGCTCGACGGGTTCGAGTTCGCGCGGCCGATAGGGTGTCCGCTTTGATTGTCAAACGAAAACACGAGCATTATGAAACGTTCGATTCTGACGGCCGGCGCCGCGTTCCTGCTCTGCGGGAAGCTCGCGGCGCAGACCCCCCCCCAATACGAGTTCGGCGGACTGGCGATGAGCGCCGACGCCTTGTCCACTGCCGATCTGTTCTCGCTTTCGCAGCAGAGTTTCAATTTCGGCACGGCGCGGTCGATGGCCATGGGCGGCGCGTTCACGTCGCTGGGGGCCGACCAGGCTTCGATGGTCATCAATCCGGCCGGCCTGGGCATGTATAACCGCGGCGAAATCGCCGTAACGCCGATGATGACCTTTTCGCGGGCCGAAACGCCCGCGGGTCTGACGCCCTCGGGGGCCATGCCTTTCCGGAGCAACGGAAAGAACCGCTTCGCCTTGGGCAATATCGGCGGGGTCTTCAACGTGTACGAGGGGACCGGGCGGCTGCTGAGCGTGAATTTCGGCGTCGGCTACAACCGGCTGGCCGACTACAATTACAGCTATTCGTTCGAGTTCGCAGGCAGCAACCGGACCTCCTCCATCGCCGACGCCTTCGCCGTGCAGCTCGAGGCGGGCGGCGCCTATGTGGACGACAACGGCACGATCGCCATGAAGCGGGACGGCTGGACGGCCACCGACTGGCGGATCGACCCCTTCTTCTGGCCTGCCGTGGGAGCCTACAAGACCTATCTGGTGGATTACGACCGGACCGACAAGCTGTGGTATCCCGGCGAGATCGGCGATAACGCCACGGTGAACGGCGGCGCTTCGGTGCGGAGCATCGGATCGGCCGGCGAGTTCGATATCTCGATGGGCGCCAATCTGAACAACAAGCTCTATTTCGGCTTCACGCTCGGAATACAGAGCATCTACCAGAAGAAGAGCATCTATTACGGGGAGGGATATAACTACGGCGGCGGCAACGGTTACAATCTCGACCAGGGCGGCGAGTATGCGGTCGATCGCAACGGCAATCCGCTTGCGAATGTCATGCAGTCGATGGGAATGACGCAGACGGCGACCGTGGAGGGCGCGGGCGTCAATTTCAAGCTCGGCGTCGTTTACAGTCCGGTTCCGAATCTGCGGCTGGGCATGGCGTTCCATACGCCGACGTTCTATTCGCTCGACAGGCGCTACGGGATGTCGATGTCCACCGCCTCGATCGGCGCCACGTCCGAGACCGATCCGCGTCCGCACGACTACACGTCGGACACCGCTTCGGACATTCTGGAGGACTCGGGCGACTCGGGCTGGGAGTTCGTCTCGCCTTCGCGCCTGATGTTCGGCGCCTCCTACACGTTCGGCGCCGTGGCGATCGTGTCGGTCGATTACGAGCGGGACTGGTACAACGGCATCCGCGTGAAGAACATGCCCTATCTGGCTTACGGGCCCGCGGCGTCAGACTTCAAGCAGGACATGAAGTACTATTTCAAGGGGTCGAACACCGTGCGCGCCGGCGTGGAGGTGCGGCCGCTGCCGATGCTCTCCGTGCGCGCCGGATTCGGATACAACGGTTCGATGCTGCGCGACGAGCGGACGATCCTCTCCTCTCCGGCGGTCGCCGAGACGACCTACTACACGGCCGGTCTGGGTTTCTCGCTCTCGCGGTCGGTTTACCTCGACGTGGCCTACTGCTACGTGAAGGACACGACGACGCCCTACATGCTCTTCTACGGCAACCGGTATGCGGACGATGAGGCGAAGACGGAGATTTACCAGAGCGAGGTCTATACCACCGACTTCACGCGTCACAACGTGGCGCTGACGCTCGGTTTCAGGTTCTGAGGCGGGAAACGCAGGGTTCCGCTGCCGGGGGTCCGTCCGCTGAGGGCGGACTTTCGTTTCGGAGGGCGGTCTGCGATCGGCGGCGGAGACGGCCGGCGTGGAAATCGTCCGATTTTTTTACTATATTTGCAGTCCGGAACAAACGCAGAAACGAAATAGTTATGGCAAAGGAGCTCAAAGACCTCACCAAGTCGGACGAGAACTACTCGCAGTGGTACAACGACCTGGTGGTGAAAGCCGGGCTGGCGGAAAACTCCGCCGTCCGCGGTTGCATGGTCATCAAACCCTACGGCTACGCCATCTGGGAGAAGATGCACGATGCGCTGGACAAGATGTTCAAGGAGACGGGACACCAGAACGCCTACTTCCCGCTCTTCATTCCCAAGTCCTTCTTCTCGAAGGAGGCGCACCACGTCGAGGGCTTCGCCAAGGAGTGCGCCGTGGTGACGCACTACCGTCTGAAGAACGATCCCGAGGGCAAGGGGGTCGTCGTGGACCCCGATGCGAAGCTCGAGGAGGAGCTGATCGTGCGGCCGACGTCGGAGACGATCATCTGGAATACGTACAAGAACTGGATCCAGTCCTACCGCGACCTGCCCATCCTCTGCAACCAGTGGGCCAACGTCGTGCGGTGGGAGATGCGCACGCGCCTGTTCCTGCGCACGGCCGAGTTCCTCTGGCAGGAGGGCCATACGGCGCACGCCACGCGCGAGGAGGCCGTGGAGGAGGCCACGAAGATGATCCACGTCTATCGGCGCTTCGCCGAGGAATGGATGTCGCTGCCGGTGGTCGTGGGCCACAAGTCGCCCAACGAGCGCTTCGCCGGAGCGGAGGACACGCTCACGATCGAGGCGCTGATGCAGGACGGTAAGGCGTTGCAGAGCGGTACGTCGCATTTTCTGGGGCAGAACTTCGCCAGGGCGTTCGACGTGCAGTATGTCAATAAGGAGGGCAAGCTCGAATACGTGTGGGCCACTTCGTGGGGCGTCTCGACCCGCCTGATGGGCGCGCTCATCATGGCTCATTCGGACAACAACGGACTGGTGCTGCCGCCGAAGCTGGCGCCGATCCAGGTGGTGATGATCCCGATTTACAAGGGCGCGGATCAGTTGGCGGAGATACGCGTCCGCTTCGATGCGATCGCCGCGGAGCTGAAGGCGAAGGGGATCAGCGTGAAGATCGACGACCGCGACAACGTCCGCTCGGGCTTCAAGTTCGCCGAGTACGAGCTCAAGGGCGTGCCCGTGCGGCTGGCGATGGGGCCCCGCGACATGGAGAACGGTACGATCGAGCTGGTCCGCCGCGACACGCTCGAGAAGGAGACCGTGCCGCAGGAGGGACTGGCCGGCCGGATCGAGGCGCTGATGGCCGAAATCCAGGCGAATATCTACCGGAAGGCGCTGGCCTACCGCGATTCGATGATTACGCGGGTCGATACGTGGGAGGAGTTCAAGCGCGTGCTCGACGAGAAGGGCGGCTTCGTCTCGGCCCATTGGGACGGCACGGCGGAGACCGAGGTGGCGATCAAGGAGGCCACGAAGGCCACGATCCGCTGCATTCCCGTGGACGCTCCCGACGAGGAGGGCGTGTGCGTCTTCTCCGGGAAACCCTCGCACCGCCGCGTGCTCTTCGCGCGGAGCTATTGATCCGCCGGAAGGCTTGAAACGTCCGGACGCCTTTTCCGCGTCCGGACGTTTCGTCGGATATTCCGGAGCGTCCCGCCGCGGGCTCCGGGCAATCGTTATTCCCGATATGTTATGAAACCGGATATGCAGCCTCGTGCCGAGAGGCGGAAACGCGAAATCTACCGGGTGACCTTCGTCGGACTGGCGGTCAATCTGCTGTTGTCGGCGGCCAAGCTCGCCGCGGGCATCGTCGGGCGGAGCGCCGCCATGACCGCCGACGCCGTGCACTCGTTTTCGGACCTGGCCACCGACGTGGTGGTGATCGCCTTCGCGCGGATTTCGGCCAAACCCCGCGATGCGGGGCACGACTACGGCCACGGCAAGTACGAGACGCTCGCCACGCTGCTCATCAGTTTGGCGCTGGCGGCCGTGGGCGCGGGGATCCTGCTGTCGGCCGTGCGGTCGATCCGTGCGGTGGCGGAGGGCGTCGTGCTGCCGCGGCCGGGGGCCGTCGCGCTGGTCGCCGCCGGGGTGTCGGTCGTCGTCAAGGAGATACTCTACCGCTATACGGTCCGTGCGGGGCGGCGCATCGGCAGCCCGAGCGTCGTGGCGAACGCCTGGCATCACCGCAGCGACGCGCTCTCGTCGCTCGGCACGCTCGCCGGCATCGGCTGCGCCTATTTTCTGGGCGAGGGGTGGCGCATCGCCGATCCGATCGCCGCGCTCGTCGTCGCGGCGTTCATCTTCCGGATCGCCTTCGGACTGATCCGTTCGGGGCTGGGGGAGCTGATGGAGCGGTCGTTGCCACCCGAGACGGAGGAGGAGATCCTGCGCATCGTGACGGCCGATCCCGCCGTGCGCGAGCCGCACAACCTGCGCACGCGCCGGATCGGAGCCTCGATCGCCGTCGAGGTCCATGTGCGGGTGGACGGCGACATGACGGTGCGGCAGTCCCATGCGCTGACCGAGGAGATCGAACGCCGCCTGCGCGAGCGGTTCGGCGAAGGGACGATGATCGCCGTGCACGTCGAACCGGTCGGATAGGAGGGTGAAACGATCCGATCCGGCATGGTATTTGCAAAGGAAAGTACGACGAATGTCCGGAAAGGTTCCGGCAGAGTAGAAAAATTTGGAATTTCGGAGAAAAGTGTTTACCTTGCGATCGTAAAATCCCCGGGAAACGCTTCGTCCGGAGAGCCGGGACGCCCGGGACGTTGAATTAAAAAGGATTGCCTATCGGAAAAGAATTCTACTCTTTGTAACTATTATTGGGAGAAAAGAGTATGAACGTGCAAGTATTAAGTGACCAGGTATTGCTTAATAACTACCTTTCGGGTGACCGGAACGCCATATCGAGGCTTATCGAGCGACACAGCCGCCGTGTGCGCGACTATATCAACATGATGGTCAAGGACCGCGATGTCGCCGAGGATATTTTTCAGGAAACTTTCATCAAAGCCGTCCGCGTGATCGACGAGGGCCGTTATACCGATAACGGCAAGTTCCTCTCGTGGATTCTGCGCATCGCCCACAACCAGGTGATCGACCACTTCCGGGCACAGCGGCAGAGCAAGGCGGTCACCGAATCGGAGGCCGGCTACGATGTGCTCGGGACGCTGCGGTTCGCCGAGCGCACGGTCGAGGACTCGATGGTCAGCGACCAGATCGAGCGCGACGTGCGCGCGCTGGTCGAGCTGCTGCCCGCCGAGCAGCGCGAGGTGGTGATGTTGCGATACTTCTCGGGGCTGAGCTTCAAGGATATCGCCGAGCAGACCGAGGTGAGCATCAATACGGCGCTGGGCCGGATGCGCTATGCGCTCATCAATCTGCGGCGGATGATAAAGGAAAAAAATCTGGTTTTGAGCTGACGCAGGCACAATATTCCTTCGCGGGGGGCGTTATATATGCGTAAAAAACGTAAAACGACTGGCCTATGGAGGATATTGACAAGAACGAAGTCTCTGACAACGGCATCTCCGAGGACGAGGATCTGATCAAGCGGGAGGTGATACAGGGTGATGCGGATCTGTTTTACCTGCATCATTACCTCTCGGAGGTCTTCCGAAAAGGGGATAATTTTTAAGGGTTAATTTTTGATGGGGGAGGGAGCCGGGAGGCTCCCTCTGTTTTTTTGTCTTCGGACCGTTCGCGCCGCCGGGCGGCGTCTGCGGATTCCCGGGGGACGGGCGGCGTTGCGGGCGGATCCGGAGAATCCTTCCGTGACTGCGGACTCGTCCCGCAAAGGGGCCGTTTCAGCATTTTCCCTCCATGCACCGGTGCGCGGTGCGCAACTGGAGCGCCATGGAGCAGGCGGCGGCCCCGGCGAAGAGCAGCGAGATGCTGACCCAGACCAGCACGGCGGTCGTGCCGAAGACGAGCGGTTGCAGCAGGATCCACAACGAGCACAGCAGGAGCAGAATGCCCGTGAAGACGGTCCAGCCCGCGCCCGGAACACCTACGGCGGTCATGTCGCCGCCGAGTCCGATCGTCCCGAAACCGCGCAGCAGCAGCCAGAATCCGAGAATGATCGGCAGGGCGACGGCCGATAGGGAAACATTGAATATCAGTATGATACCCAGGATGATCTCGATGATGCCGCCGACGAGCATCCACCCGCGGCCCGTGACGAAATGCCGGTTGGAGGAGGCCAGCACGGCTTCGAGTACGCCGGAGACGAGCATCAGCCAGCCGAAGAGCACCGACAGTCCCAGGTAGCTCTGCACGGGATAGAGGAAGACGGATATGCCGGCGACGATCAGAATGACGCCGACGAGCAGCAGCAGCCACCAGTAGCGGATGGCGCGTTTCGAATTTTCGAGCAGTAAAGATAGTCTGTCCATAATGAAATAAGTATTTTCCCGTTACCGGACAATTTGCGTGCCAGCGGTCCGGACAATCCGCTGCCGGCGTCGCGTGTACGGCACGGGAGCGCGGCCGGAAAGCGGGCGTCCGCCTGAAATTTGCATGCCGCGTGCACCGGGAACCGCGAATTGCGTTATCTTTGCCGCGTTATCGTGTGCATGGACTTATGGCGACATTGACGAAGGAACTGACGTCGGGACGGCCGCTGCCGCTGATTCTCAACTTTACGCTGCCCCTGCTTATGGGCAACCTCCTGCAGCAGACCTATTCGCTGGTCGATGCCGTGATCGTGGGGCGGTTTCTGGGGATCGACGCCCTGGCGTCGGTCGGAGCCAGCACCTCGGTCGTGTTTCTCATCCTCGGGTTCTGCAACGGCTGTTGCGGCGGATTCGGAATCCCCGTGGCTCAGAAGTTCGGGGCACGGGACTACGGCGAGATGCGCCGCTACGTCTTCGTCAGCCTGCGCCTGGCGGCCGTCATGTCGGTGGCTGTCGCAGCGGTGACGAGCCTTTGGTGCGGGGATATTCTGCGGATCATGCAGACGCCCGGGAATATCTTTCCGGGGGCCTATGCCTACCTGCTCGTCACCTTCCTCGGCATTCCCTGCACGTTCTACTACAACCTGCTGGCCTGCGTGATCCGTGCGCTGGGCGACAGCCGGACGCCGTTCTGGTTCCTGCTCTTTTCGACCGTGCTCAATATCGTGCTCGACCTCTTCTGCATTCTGGTGCTCGGGTGGGGCGTCGCGGGAGCCGCCATCGCGACGGTCTTCTCGCAGGGGGTGTCGGCCGCACTCTGCTACCGTTATATGATGCGGCGTTTCGAGGTGCTCCGGGGCGATGCTTCGGAACGGAGGTTCAGCGGCAAGCTGGCCCGCAGGCTGCTTTCGATCGGCGTGCCGATGGGGTTGCAGTTCTCGATCACGGCCGTCGGAAGCATCATGCTCCAGAGCGCCAACAATGCGCTGGGCACGGCCTGCGTGGCGGCGTTCACGGCGGCCGTGCGGATCAAGATGTTCTTCATGTGTCCGTTCGAAAGCCTCGGGATCGCCATGGCGACCTACGGCGGACAGAATTACGGCGCAGGGAAACCCGAGCGGGTCTGGCAGGGCGTGAAGGCCAGTTCGCTGATGATGACGATTTACTGGGTGTTCACCTTCTGCGTGCTGATGACGTGCGCGCAGCCGCTGGCCCGGCTGTTCGTCGATGGCTCCGAGACCGAGATTCTGGAGGATACGGCGCTGTTTCTGCACGTTTCCGTTTCGTTTTTTCCTGTGCTGGGACTGCTTTGCATCCTGCGTTACACCATTCAGGGCGTCGGCTTCACGAATCTGGCGATGCTTTCGGGCGTGTCGGAGATGATCGCGCGGATTCTCGTCAGCCTCTTCGCCGTGCCGGCCTTCGGGTATATCGCCGTCTGCTTCGGCGACTCGACGGCCTGGGTCTTCGCCGATCTGTTTCTCATCCCGGCGTTCGCCTTCGTCTATCGCCGCCTGCTCAGGATGAAGCGGCAGCCTCTCGGGTAGGGTCGCATCCTGCCCTCCGTTCTTTCCCGGACCGTATCCCGTTTCCTGCGCGGGTTCCGGGTCCGCCTTCTGTCCGGTGGCTCCACGTGGCGGGGAGGATGCAGGATGCGGCCGGAATGAGGCGCTGCGCACCCGTGCGCGTCCGCCCTGCGGGAAATACGTATGCCCGAAGACGCGGTGCGGCGGAGCCCCTCACGGGACGGGGGGCTCCGTGATATGGCTGCGGAGTTACACCGCCCGGAAATCGACGATGGTTTTCAGCAGGCTGTCTTCCGCAGCGTCGGGAAAAAGACGGCGGAGGTGTTCGCAGATGCGCTCGAACGATTCGGCGGGCGTGCGTTCTGTGCGGAGCGGACCGTACAGCGTTTCGGGTGTCGTGTATCGTGCGATGCCCCAGCCGTAGCGGTTGCCGTGCCGGTCGATGCTGTACTCGAAATCGGCGATGACCAGCCGCATTTCCATTTGCAGCCGCGTCAGAATCGGGTCGAGCGGGATTTTCCCCTCTTCCGCGACTTCCGACGTCGGGTCGGCCGCCGCGCGTTTTCCGCGTCCTCGGGCGAATCCCAGCATCCTGCGCAGCTCCCTGACGGTGGCCGTTCCTTCGGCCAGGATGGTCTGCAACACCACGTCGTCGAGGGCTGCCGCATCCTCGTTCGGAGCCAGCGGCCGGGAACGGCGGCAGTTCGCAAGATCGGGCAGCCACTCGCGGCTGACGAACCCCGCCTTGCGTGCGAAGAATTTGCCGTAGGCGCAGTGTCCTTCGCGTTCGGGAAGGTTAAAACGATCCACCGAACAGGTCGTAAATTACTCACTTGATTGCAAAGACTCCTAAAGTGCGGATAAAGGTGCATTCGCACAGAGGAAAGCCTGGTGTATATCAACGGATTGCGGCGGTTTTTCGGATTCGTGTCCCGCATTGCCTACCGCTGTTTTGCACGGCCTTGCGCCCGCCTGCCCGTTTCGCCTGCGCCGTCACCGTATCTCCTTGCATGACAGTATAAATATAGCGATTTTCGGCGAGAAATCCAAATGCGGGAAAAATTCGAGGATGGGAATAATTGTAAGTCGTATGATTCGAATCGGATGATGCGATCCGGATAATGTTTTCCGGTCGATGCCCGATTGCCGGCGATGTGAATGTAGAATTTGATATTTGTTTATATGATTCGGGTGGCGTATCTTTGTTTTACCTAACTTCAAATTGTTTTTGTTATGAAACTGAGAATGTTTTTTCTGATGCTCGCTTTAGGAGTATGCGGAGTGGTTATGCAAAGTTGTGATGACGATGATGACAACTTGAAAGTTCCCGAAAAATTGCAGTCTGCGTTTTCTCAAAAATATCCTGAAGCCAGTCCGAAATGGAAAACCCGGAGTAATTATTACATTGCGGATTTCCGGGATCGGAATTATGATTCCGAGGCATGGTTTACTTCCGGTGCCGTTTGGCTGATGACCGAAACGGACCTGCCTTATGCGGCTTTGCCCGAAGCCGTCAAAAACGCTTTTCAGAACAGCGAATACGGACAGTGGAGGTTGGACGATGTGGATATGGTAGAACGCGAAGGCATGGAGACGGTCTATATTCTGGAGGTGGAGCAGGGCTCGCGGGAAATGGATCTTTATTACAACGCGGAGGGAATTCTGATCAAAGCGGTGGAAGATTCGGAGGATGATTCCGAGGATTACCTGCCGGTTGAACTTCCCGAAGGGGTGAAAAATTTTCTGCAGGAGAAATATGCGGCATCCGAAATCGTAGAAACGGATCGGGAGCACGGACAGCTTGAGGTGGATATTATCCATGACGGAGTTGCCAAGGAGGTGCTTTTTGACAACAACGGGAATTGGCTTTCCACATCCTGGGAGATCAGTCCGGATACTCTTCCGGAAGCCGTTAAAACTGCGATCCGGCAGGAAATCAACGATAATTATGTCGGTTATGAAACCGACGATGAGCCGGAACTGGTAGAAACGCCGGACGGGAATTATTATCGAATCGAGCTGGAAACGGAGAATGACAAGGAGGTGATTCTCAAAATCCGGGAAGACGGCACATTGCTGAAATAGATTCGTTTGCATAGGCATGCCGACAGGCAAATGAAAAATTCGCTTGGTGGCATGTTCGTATTATATCATCTGTTTTAATAGAACGATTTACCTATGAAAAAAATCGGTTTGCTGCTATTTTTTGCGGTATTCGCTTGCTCTTTGTCCGCACAAAACAGGCTTTCCGTCTTTATCGGAAATGCCAATCGGTATGCTTCGGTCGATTTGTCGGATTTCTGCCGGCGCCTCTGCGTGGAATACGATATTTCGGCAGAATCGCTCAATAATTATTACCGGCGTTGCGGCAGAGATTGGGGGCATGTGGGCCTTGCGCTGGAGATCGCCCGAACCTCGGGACGAAGCATGCGTGATGTCTGTGATTATTACAGACGTTATAAGAGTGAGGGCTGGGGGCGGATTCTGATCGAACTGGGAATCGGTCCCGAGTCGTCGTATCGTGCTCCGTTCTATGATCGGGTGCATTGTCATAGCGATTACTGGCATGAGCATTACGACTCCTATTGCAAACGGCATGGGAAGTATCATCTGCACAAGCACGGGTATAAGAAACACCCGAAATACGGGAAGCGGAAATACGGGAGATATCATGACGATGATTACGACGATGACGAGGATGATGACGATTGAGTGGCCGGTGATAATTCCATATAAATCATTATACGTATAATTGTTTTATGAAAAAGATTTTATTGGTTCTTGTTTGCAGTTTGTTCGCTTTCGAGACGGTTTCGGCTCAAGAGAAAAACGCCGTGGGATTACGGTTGGGAGATGGCGTGGAATTTCTTTATCAACGCGATCTTTCGTCTCGGAATTTTATGCAATTCACGTTGGCGACTCCTCATTTTGAAGGACTGTCCGTTACGGGAATCTATAATTGGCGCTGCTGCCAGTGGAATTGGACACCCCGAACTTGCGATTGGTATCTGAATGCCGGTGTGGGTGGTGCCTTGGGGCTCTATGACTTTGACGATTCGGGTTTTTTACTCGGTCTGGCCGGCTCCTGCGCTTTCGGCTGTCATTTCAAAAATGCCCCGATCTCTTTGGAGGTGGATTACCGTCCTGTGATCGGAGCCGTGATCGGCGGTGGACATGACGGCTTCTTTGATCCCGGATTCTGGAATTTCGGATTGTCCGTCAAATTCCATTTTTGAAACTATGAATGATCGTTATATATTTTTAATAGCCGTTTAAGCAGGAACGGCTATTCGATAAATCTCTGAAAACGAATTCGCCACCGCCAGATTGTTCCGGCAGTGGCGAATTCGTGAAAATGAATTTGTTGAATGCGACTTTTGTCCGGTCATACATGGAATTTTATAACAGGCGTCCGGTAGCTGCCTGAGGCTTCGGTTTCTGTTCCCGACAGCATCGGCCGGTATCCTTTCGATAACTGCATTGTCATAATGGATTCAAATGAATAGGTTCACGTTCGCTTTCCCGGTACGCTCCATGTAGGTGGCGACACCGCCTACGGTCACGTTGTCCAGCAATTCTTCGCGCCGGACGCCCATCACGTCCATCGACATCTGGCAGGCGATGAATTCCACGCCGTTGTCGATAGCCTGCCGGCGCAGCGTTTCGAGCGAGTCGATTCCTTTCCGCTTCATGATGCGGCGCATCATCCGGTTGCCGATCCCGAACATATTCATTTTCGAAAGGTGTAATTTGAGCGATGACGACGGCAGCATCATGTCGAACATGCGTCCGAAGATGTCCTTTTTCGTCTTCGGTTTGGCGATTTTCTTGATGACGTTCAATCCCCAGAAGGTGAAGAATATCGTTACCGGCTGTCCGGTGGCTGCCGCGCCGTTGGCCAGTACGAAGGTCGCCAGCGCTTTGTCCAAATCATCGCTGAACATAATCAGCGTTTTGCCCTTACTGTCGTGCTCGAGTGGCATCGTGGATGTTCCGGATGAACCTTTTTCGATGATGACCGTATATTTCCCCTTCTCTTCCGAGTTGCTGATGAGCCGATTGCCTGTGGTGTCGCACCATGCTTGCGCATCTCGCGAGAATCCGGCATCGGTAGCGATCATTTCGATCCTTTCGCCTTCGGTGATTGAGTCGATCGCTTGCTTGATTTTCATAACCGGACCGGGGCATTGCAATCCGCATGCGTCTATTCTTAAGGTCTTCATGCGTTTGCTGCCGAGTCGGGTATCCGTATCCATTCGTCTGTCCATAGCGGTTGCGGCAGTCCGGGTTACGATCGGCTCGATCGCCGTCGAATAGGTTTTGTAACCACCCGACAGGTTCTTCACGTTGCGGAATCCGTGTCCTGACAGAATTTTTACCGCCAGGTATCCGCGCAGGCCGACGGCACAATAGACATAGATGGCTTTATTGTGTGGTAATTCGCCGAGCCGGCTGCGGAGTTCTTCGAGCGGAATGTTGACCGACCCGGGAATGGCCCCGAAGGCATGCTCCTCGCGGATGCGCACGTCGAGCAGCAGGATGTCGCTGAGATCGGCTCCTGCAATCTGCCGCCATGTCACTATGGGCATTGCTCCGCTGATAATATTGTTCGCCGTATAGCCCGCGATGGCGATCGGGTCCTTGGCCGAGGAGAAAGGTGGTGCGTAAGTGTGTTCGACTTTCATCAGGTCATATACCGTGCCGCCGTTTTTGATGATTAGTGCAATCTGGTCGATGCGCTTGTCCACTCCTTCGTAGCCAACGCATTGACCTCCGTAGAGTTTGCCGCTTGCCGGGTCGAACGTGAGCTTGATGGTCAGCGGAAGTGCATCGGGATAATATCCGGCGTGCGATGCCGAATGTGTCGTCGAACTGGCATACGGAATACCGGACTGTTTGAGCCGTTTCGCTGCGAGACCTGTCGAAGCTACTGTCATGTCGAATACCTTGGCAATGGAAGTGCCTATGGCTCCTTCGTATTTTGTCGTATTGCCGAAGACCATATTGTCGGCGGCGATGCGTCCCTGGCGGTTGGCAGGGTTGGCCAAATAGTTCAGCCACGGTTTGCCTGTCAGCGGATGCGGAAATTCGATGGCATCGCCCGCTGCGTAAACATCCGTTGCCGAAGTTTGCAGGTAATCGTCTACCCAGATGCCGCCCGTTTCGCCGATCTTCAGTCCGGCGGCCTTGGCCAATGTCGTTTCCGGACGAACCCCGATAGACAGAAGAACTATATCGGTTGTAATGCTTTCTCCGGTAGAGAAGAAAACCTCGATCTTTTCGCCTTGGCGCTCGAATCGTTCGACGCTGCGTTCGAGATAGAGTTTGATACCTTTTTGCGACAGGTGCTGGTGTACATGGGCCGCGATTGAAAAATCGACTGGAGCCATCACCTGATTGCCCATTTCCACGACAGATACTTCGGCTCCCGTGCGGTGCAGGTTCTCGGCCATCTCCAATCCGATGAATCCGGCTCCGACGATGACTGTACTCTCGATTCGGTGCGAAGATATATGCTCTTTGATCCGATCGGTATCTTCGATGTTGCGGAGCGTGAATATGCCTTCGATTTCTATGCCTTTCAAAGGCGGACGCACGGGGGAAGCGCCGGGTGAAAGCAGCATTTTGTCGTAGTTTTCCGTATAGGTGGATCCGTCTGCACGGCGTACTTCGACTCGCTTTTTCGTCGTGTCGATCCCGATTACTTCGTTCTCGACCCGCACGTCGATATTGAAACGTTTGGCAAACGAAGCCGGTGTCTGCATGAACAGTTTCTCCCGTTCGGCGATCGTTCCGCCGATGTAATATGGCAGCCCGCAGTTGGCGTACGAAATGTATTTACCCTTTTCGAGCAGGACGATTTCGGCTTTCTCGTCTGTCCGGCGAATTCTTGCCGCCGCTGTCGCGCCTCCGGCGACTCCTCCGATAATGATGTGTTTCATGTGGTCTTATTTTTTAATTCATCGAATTCCGTTAAAAATCGGATCTGTATGATTCCGACCGCAACAAAGGTATATTTATTTTCCGATAAGACAAATTTCCATTGGAAAATAATTTGTCCTGTTGAGGTCGATTTATTCGGAGCTGTTCGTTTTGCAATCGACGGGAAGAAAGAATTTCTGAAATAAAAAAGACGCTCTCTTGGTTTTATCAAATTAAATTTGTTAAAATAAAGGCAAAAGTTTATTTTTGTAAAGTCGGAACAGAGAAATATGACCGGAATGAAGGAAAACCAGTCAACGAAGGGGACGCTCCGCCGCCGTCGAACCAATAAACAGGTGCAGGCCGATATTCTGTCGGCTGTCGGCCGGATTCTCCAAGAAAAGGATTTTACCCATATCACATTGATGGATATAGCCCGCGAAGCCAAAACGGATCCCAATGTCGTGCTGCGGCAGTTCGGATCTTTGGAACAGGTTTTCGACTGTTACATTCGCACGATTGATTATTGGATGCACGATTTGTTCGGCAACGAAGCCTTGAAACGCGGAGAGCGTTCCGCTTTGGAACGGATGTTCGCACGAATGACCGATTTTCTTTACAACAGTCCGGAGATGCAGAGATTGCTGGTCTGGGAGATTACCGACGTGAACGATACGACACGCCGTGCCGCCGCAAATCGGGAAACGTACTATCGGGAAGCTTACGAAGCCTATGAGCGGCAATTCGCGAGGGGGGGGGAAGCACCGTTCCGGCAAATCGCATCGTTGCTGATCGCCGGTACTTATTACCTCGTTCTCCATCGGCATACTTCGACATTCGGAGATATGGATTACGATACGCCGGACGGTCCGGTCCGACTGAAAAAAGTATTGCATGAAATTCTGGATATGCTTTACGAACGGTTGGAACGGCCGCAAAGGGTAAGCGAGGCGATTCGCAGACTCAAGGAGCGGGGCGTGGACGAGCAGGTGATTCGTGAATGTCTGAAAGATCTTTAACTATTCTGTACGATGAAATGGTTTTTATGTGCACTCTGCTGTTTGACAGAGGGGTTGCCGGTTTTGCGAGCCCAGATCATGCCGGATTCCTCGGTGCAGATCTGCGCCTATTGGACTCCGGGAGACAAGTATGCCTATGAGGCTCGGGAGGAGAAGTTCAAGATAGATGATCGAGGCGATACGACGCTCGTATGCCGACAAAGCGAACGGCGTGTATTCGAAATCCTTTCTCAGACCAAGGACCGTTACAAGATCCGTCTGACATACGGCGATTACATGACCACCGACAAGGAGGACCAGCTGATGCACGATGCGATCGCGTCGGCCACGGGGCCTTGTGTCGTTGAGTTCGAGACGGATGAAACCGGTTCGTTGCTTGGTATCTCGAACCTCGAAACGCTGGTCGCACAGGCCGAAGCATCTGTCGAACCCGCCGTGAGGGTTATGTGGAAGACGATACCTTCGGCGGAACGGAAGAATTTTCCGAAAAAGAATTTCCGCAAATATATGGCCCGTACCCTTTCCGATCCATCGGTCGTGATCAATGCCGTGAACGACGATTTGGGGCGCATGTTCTTTTTCCATGGGGCACGGCTCGATTCGACGCAGGTATACGAATTCGACGAGACGTTCGCTCCGCTGTTGGGGGGCCGGGATTCTGTGCGGGGAAAGACTTCGTTCTGGATCGACGGTAGACTGACAGATTCATACAGTGCCGTATGCAATACTTATACGGAAGCGGACGGCAGCAAAATGTTGTCCGCGACACTCGGACAGTTCGTGACGGCGTTAGGCGGAGAAAAGGCGATGACGCAGGCTATGAGAGATTCCATCGCCTCGGGAATGAGCGGCATCCGTTCACGGATGGAGCAGTTTTCTTCGGAAGAGATCCATTTGGATACAGGTTGGCCCCTGCATCTTTTTTTTGAGCGCACGATTTACATCGACAGAGATTCGGAACCGATGGCTGCGGCCATAGTGCGGCGTACGCTGGACATTATTGTCGAAGAAGAGCAAAAGGAAGAAAAACGGTAATTCGATTGTCATGAAACAGTTTCTGCTGTTGCCGATCCTGCTCGCTGCAGTAGCATCCGTACGGGGAGCATCGCTTGTCGAGGGCCGCATTTATCTGAAAAACGGCTCCGTCATCGAATGTGTCGGGGACGACCGGCTGCAATTACCGAAAAGATTCGGGAAATTGACCGTCCTCCGCGATGCTTTCCGGAAGACGAAAGCCAAAGAAGTTTTCCAATCCGAAGAAATCGACTCCGTAGTCTGCTGGCATGCACAGTTTCCGGAACATATCCGCAAGTTCATTCCGGCGGAGAATCCGGGGTGGATGTGGGTCTATCTCGAAACACCGCACATTTGCGTATGCATCTATTCGGAAAAAGGGTATGGCATCGATTCGAACGGAGGTATTCAGGTCTGGCAGAGGCAGGGAACTTTCAGCCAGTCGCGCACGGCCTACTACCTGAAAAAAACAGGCGAAAAGGAGTTCCTGACCGTTGGTGCCGCGAATCGGAATGCAAAAGACGTCTTCCGGGAACGCATCGCCCGTTATGTCGGCGATGATCCCGAACTTGCCGAACGTATACGATTGTCGAGCGCCATTCGCAGCAAAACCATACAGTTGCTGCGCGATTACGATCCGACGAAATATTGATCCAACCTATAAATTTCAACATTATGAAGCGGTTTTTACTTTATGCAGCAATTGTGTTGGCTGTGTTCGGCAGCATTTCCCATGCGGATGCCAAAGATCCGGAAGATCAGGAATTCCGGCATGTAGTCGTAACCCTCAAGTCCGGGGAAAAAGTAGAAGGCTATCTCCATCGGGGATGGCATGCGGAGGGTGCTCTGCTGAAACAGGAGAACTATTCGTTCAAAATCACCAAGACGCCCGATGATAAAGACCCCGTCAAATATACGGCCGATGACGTAGAGAGTGTCGAATATACAGAGACGACGGAGGAAAATCCGAACGGCATTCGCTGGGAGACCCTCGACATCGCGTCTCCCGGACTTACGAATCGTTACCGTACTTATCACAGGCTGGTTTGTGTGAACAAGGCCGGAGCGAATGCAACGACCTATTGGTGGAAGACGTGGACGACGGAACGAGTAGGTAACAGAGACCGCAGGGTGCTGACAACCATATACGGCATACGTTTCCACAATGATCCCGGCCGAATCGTCTATCCGTATATGTATGTCGGTACGATGTTGATGGACAAACTGCATCCCGGGCTGAAGGCATTTTATAAGAAATGGTTTAAAGGAGCCGAAGGCAAAATACGTAAAAAAGAGGCCGAAGAGAACGACGCATGGATACTCGATATGTACGATGCGTATCTGGCAAGCCGGCCCAATGAATGATGATCGATATTCAAATATGCTGAAAACATGAAAAAACTACTGGCGGTTTGGGTGCTTTTATTGGCAGCCGTTTCCGCGAATGCCGCAGATAAGAAATGTCCCGGAACCGTTCATTTTCTGGACGGTCGTACGCTGGAATGTACCAGCATTACGATTCCCGGATGGATCGATGCCGAAGTGTCTGTCCGGGTGCTTTCCGACGGGAAGAATCAAGCCAGGACGTTGGCGGCCGCGGAAATCGCTTATCTTGAACTTTGGCCGGAAAAGAATCCCGAAGCCAAAAACGAACTTTATTGCGTCCCGTTCATCAAGGAAAAAGGGAAAAAGAAGATCCCGGCAGCCCGATGGCTGGTACCGGAATCTTCGGGCAGGCATGTCGCCTTCTTTACCCGTTATCAGACTTACAAAATGTCTAATAAAGGGCTGGTCGGGATTGTAAACCCCAAATTGAATGTAACCGAACCGAGTGCCTATTTTTGGAAATCGGACGAAAAGAGTCCCGTATTTTTAGGCCAGTATCTTTTCTTTCAGAATTCGAACAAGAAAATGATTGCGCTGGTAGAACGCTATTTTGAGGATGATCCTGCCATGTTGGAGCAAATTCGTCAGCGACGTTGGCTCGGTAAAGGAGGCGGGGTTACGGCGCTGTTTGCTTTCGTTGCGGAGCATTACGTCCCGCAACAGGAGCAGGAATAGCGGTCGAATAGCATTGAATTGCCATGAATAAGTGCCCGATACTCCTCCTTTTCGTCTTCATGATGACGGCATGCAGTCCGGAAGGAGAACATGCTCCGTCGCCATCGGAACCGGATGCCATAACCCTTGCGCCCGGTACGCCGTCCGTTAAGGAATTTCCGGCAATGGGCGGCTTGTGGGTGCTGCGATTCTCCGCGACAAAAGCATGGAGTGCTGTGCCGGCCGATCCGGTCCATGCGGAATGGTACCGGATCGAACCGGCGGAGGGAGACGACGGTAATGGGACGGTAAAGGTAACCGTATTGCCGAATATCACCACGGAAAAACGAAGCGCTGAAATAATCATCCGCTCGGGGCGGGCGGAGCAGAGATTGTCTTTTGCGCAGCAAGCTTCGGATATGGAGCCGTGCGATGAAGAAGAGGTGCGCCGTTTCCTCGAAAAACTTTATCAGGATACCGGCGGTGACAATTGGCGCTTCCAGGAAAACTGGTGCACGGACAGACCTTTGTCCGAATGGGGATCTTCTGTCAAATACGAAGACGGGAAACTCTCGCTGATTCTCGGCGAAAACAACCTGCACGGAAAAATCGACTTGTCGGGGTGTACGGCTTTGGTGTCGCTTCGCTGCGCGAAAAATTCGCTGACGGAGATTGATGTTTCCGGTTGTCCGCTGTTGGAGGAACTGGACTGTACGAACTGCGGAATTTCCGGTCTGGACGTTTCCGGCTGTTATTCTCTCCGGCGGCTGCTCTGCGGTTACAATGGTCTTACGGAACTCGGTCTGTCGTCCTGTCCTTACCTGACGGAACTGAATGTTCCTTATAACGGGTTGGGGACATTGGACATTTCGTCATGTATGGCCTTGACGGACTTGAACTGCGCCGAAAACCGGTTGGAAAAGTTGGACATGGCAGGACGGGAAGGCCTTCGGATGCTTTTCTGTTATGGCAACCGACTGTCCGTACTGGATTTGTCAAAATGCTCCTCGCTGACGCTTGTGAACTGCGGGGCGAATGAACTGACCCGGCTCGATCTCTCCGGCTGCGAAAAACTCGGCCGGCTCTATTGTTACGACAATCGGCTCGAAACTTTGGACCTGTCTGATTTTGCGCCGCTACTCAGTGAGTTATATTGTTATGGAAATCGGCTGACCGAATTGGATCTGTCCGGGACCGATCGGCTTTCGCAATTCGAATGCTCCTATAACAATCTGCAACGCCTCGACTTGACAGGCTGTAAATCGTTGCGTATCGCGGGATGTGCGCGAAACGCATTGCGCACGATAAGCCTTTTCGGTTGTGAAATGCTCGGACAATTGGATTGTTCGGGCAACTTGCTGGAAAATATCGATATTTCAGCTTGCCCGTATCTGACTGAATTGATCTGTACCGATAACCTGATTTTATCGGAGATATCGGAGTCGTTCGATCGACTGACGCTTTTCGAACATGATATTCGATACGAATACAGTGTGGAAAAAGATGCTGTCACGGGGCAAGAAAAAATCGTTTATACGGATCGGGGTAAGGGATGGTGGTACTCCGGAGAGCCGGATAAGGGATATCACGGCCGCTGATGTTTTTATTTGATAAGGACGGGCGAATCGGTTGAGAGCGAAAGGTTACCGACTTTTCGGGTTTATTCGTATCTTTGCTTTCATGGACAGGGGCGAGATTATCATTTATCAGACAGCCGACGGCGAGACCCGTCTGGACGTCCGCATGGAGAACGACAGCGTGTGGCTGACGCAGGCGCAGATGGTCGAATTATTTAACTCGACCAAACAGAATGTCAGTCTTCATATAAACAACTTGTTCAAAGAAGGCGAACTTGAACGAGGGGCAACTGTCAAGGAATACTTGATAGTTCAACAGGAGGGACATCGCTCCGTGAAGCGTAAAATTACGGCTTATAATCTCGACGTGATTATCTCTGTCGGCTACCGTGTCAAATCGCAACGCGGTACGCAGTTCCGTATCTGGGCGAACAAGGTGCTGAAGGAGTACCTTATAAAAGGTTATGCTATCAATAGCCAAGCGAAGATCGAGCAGTTGGAGGAACTGAAACAGACTGTCCGTCTGCTCTCAAATGTGCTGTCGGCAAAGGCCGTCACGAAATCCGAGGCGGTCGGGTTGCTGCGCGTGATTACGGACTATACTTACGGTCTCGATACGCTCGACCGTTACGATTACCAGCAGTTGGAGGTGTCGGATACCACACCCGAGGAGCCATTTCATGCAACGTATGAGAATGCGATGGAAGCGTTGCAGGTGTTGCGCGACAAGTTCGGAGGCAGCGAGCTGTTCGCTCACGAGAAGGACGAGTCGTTCAAAAGCACTATGGGCGTTATTTACCAGACTTTCGGCGGGCGGGATCTCTATCCGAGTGTCGAGGAAAAGGCGGCAAACCTACTCTATCTGACAGTTAAGAACCATTCGTTCAGTGATGGCAATAAACGCATCGCGGCTTTCCTATTCCTTTGGTTTTTGGAAAACAATCGGATTCTTTACCGTGCTGACGGTTCACGCCTCTTGGATAACAACACGCTGGTCGCCCTGACGCTGATGATTGCCGAAAGCCGTACAGAAGAAAAGGATGTGATGACGAAGGTTGTGGTGAACCTGATCAATAAAAACAATTAAAGCATTTATGAATGTGTCGGACTTTTGTTTGCTGATTTCGAGTACGGAGATCCAATAACGCAAGTTATCAATGCCATTGTAGCTATACCATAGAATTTTATTGCTATTTCAGAAGAAACCACCTCGCAAAAAATGCGAGGTGGTTTCTTTTTGTTATCCCTCGTGGCGGAAATTAGCAGGGTAATAAGATATATTATCCAAACTATTTCCCGCTACGATATTTGATGCTAAGTATCAAAGAATTAAAAAATAGAGTATCACCCTAAATTATGTACAAAAGGTAGAATCCAATTTCGTTAAAATTAAGTTTGGTACATTAAAGTATATAATTGGGGAAAATGTTTGTATTTTCAATATTTTGACTGGTAGAGATATAAGTTTTTTTCATTCAAGAGCTTTTGCTATATTTGTAGATGAGAATAATTGATCTTATGGAGTGTATAGTTTTTAAATCGAATCAAAGTTATTCTTGCCGAAAAAAGTAGAACCAACAAATGGCTTTCTGAGCAATTAGGAAAAGATTCTGCTATTGTGTCTAAGGGGGGGGGCAATACCACACAATCTAATGTGGAAATGCTTATTCAGATAGCTAAATGTCTTGAGGTAAAAGTAGATGATTTATTAAGGACTGAATAATTATGGGAACGAGTGATGGTTATGTTTATATATTGACCAATCCTAACTTTAAGGAGGACTGGATAAAAATTGGGAAAAGTTCCAGACCGGTAGATGTTAGGTCTAAGAAGCTGGGCAATATAGCTTTCAGTAAGTCGGAATGTGCAGTAATATAACAGATTATCAGGCCGTATATATAGCAGGTTTCTTGACCCGAAGATTGCCGGCAAACGATATAAACAAGCTTACTGCCTCTTTGCAAGATGCGCAGGTGGATCTCACTCCGCATCAGGTTGAGGCGGCTTTGTTTGCATTTAAGTCGCCTTTATCCAAAGGGGCTATACTTGCCGACGAGGTTGGTTTGGGAAAGACTATTGAGGCCGGTATTATCTTATCACAACATTGGTCCGAGCATAAAAGGCGATTGCTGGTTATATGTCCGGCTAACTTGCGAAAACAATGGTCGAGTGAGCTGTTGGAGAAATTCTACCTGCCATCTGTGATTATGGAGACAAAGTCCTTTAATGCCTCCATAGAAAATGGCGCTTTTAATCCGTTTGATACGGAGAATATAGTTATTTCTTCCTTGCAATTTGCAAAGTCCAAAGCCGCTTATATAAAGAGTACGAACTGGGATCTGGTAATTATAGACGAGGCGCACAGGCTGCGTAATGTATATAAACCGCAAAACCGGATTGCCAATACCATTAAAGAGGCTATAGAATCCAGAAAGAAGATATTGATGACGGCAACTCCATTGCAAAACTCTATTCTGGAATTATATGGTTTGGTTTCTATTATCGACGATTATGTGTTTGGGGATATAAAAAGTTTCAAGAGCCAATTTGGTCATAGTTTGACCGATGAAGAGTTCATGGAATTGAGACGTCGACTACAACCCGTTTGCAAGCGCACCCTCAGACGACAGGTTTTGGAATATATCAAGTATACCAAACGGATTGCCATAGTAGAGGAATTCTTCCCGACAGAGAACGAACAACGTCTCTACGATATGGTGACTGATTATTTGAATAAACCGAAACTGTATGCTTTACCTAATAGTCAGCGTCAACTTATGACTTTGATATTAAGGAAACTGCTTGCATCTTCAACATATGCCATATATGGAACATTCTGCTCTCTTATCAATCGGTTGCAGGATATTATCGCAAAAAACGATAATGTGTTACTCAAGAATCTCGTCATTGAAGAATACGAAGAAGACAACGATGAGTGGGTGGATAATGAAGAGATTGAAGAAGATATCGAGGAGTTGCCTCCGGCCGATATTGAAGGCATAAAGAAAGAAATATCCGAGCTGGAGCAATTTAGAGATCTGGCCGAGAAAATTAAAAAGAATAGTAAGGCTGAACATCTGTTTGTCGCGTTGGATAAAGGTTTTGAGCAGTTAAAGCATTTAGGTGCTGCCTCCAAGGCACTTATTTTTACGGAGTCAAAACGTACGCAAGAGTTTCTTTATGGACATCTCGAAAAGAGGGGATATAAGGGTAAGGTTGTTCGATTTAACGGGACTAATACCGATAAAGAATCGACGGCTATCTATCAGGCATGGCTGAAGAAGCATAAAGGCACGCCCAAGGTTACGGGATCCCTTACGGCCGACAGGCGGGCGGCTATCGTTGATTATTTTAAGGATGAAGCCACTATCATGATTGCTACCGAAGCTGCCGCCGAGGGTATCAATTTGCAATTCTGCTCTTTGATAGTGAACTATGATATGCCATGGAATCCACAGCGGATCGAACAGCGAATAGGTCGATGCCACCGATATGGACAGAAATTCGATGTCGTAGTTGTGAACTTCCTCAATAAAAGTAATGCGGCCGATATACGTGTGTATGAACTGTTGGATCAGAAGTTCCAGCTCTTCAATGGTGTGTTTGGTGCCAGTGATGAGATTTTGGGCAGCATAGGCAATGGTGTCGATTTTGAAAAACGCATAGCACAAATATACGACGAATGTCGAACGACTGATGAGATAGAGGCTGCATTTGACAGGTTGCAGTCAGAATTGCAGGAGCAAATATCCGAGAAGATGATAAAAGCCCGCTCGGCTTTATTGGAAAATTTCGATGAATCGGTCAAGGAGAAGTTGAGAGACAATCTGGCTCAAAGTCGGAAAAATCTCGACCAGTTTGAAAAACGTCTTTGGCTTCTAACGCGGCATGCGTTGGAGGGAGAGGCCACATTCGATGAAGATCGCTATGCCTTTACGTTTCGTATTGACGGGGCGATCTATACTTTGTCGAAAGAGTGTGAAGACGAGCAAGTGCGACCTTATCGTATAAGCAGTCCTTTGGCCAAGGACATTTTGGCCAAGTATCGGGAGCCACTTCGCACGCCGGCATATATCGAGTTTGATTATACGCACACGGCAGGGCGAACCAAGCTGCTTGACGACCTCGTAGGCCAAAGCGGTACCATGCGGGTAGAGAAGATATCTATCGATTCTTTTGAGCCGGAGGATCATCTGGTTATTGCCTGCCTTACTGATAGCGGCGATTGGGTCTATCCCGAAATTGCCGAACGGATGCTCCTGCTTCCGGCACGTTTGCTGTCGCAAACCGGAGTAGACATTACAACTGCCGATTGTTTATGCGATAAGATTGAAGAGCTGAACCATGATATTCTTTCTTCTTCCTCAGACAGAAACAACCGCGTTTTCGATGAAGAGATGGAGAAACTGGATAACTGGGCCGGCGATATGAAGCTCGCTTTGGAGCGCGAAATCTCGGATTTGGATCAGGAGATACGCCTTCGGAAATCGGAAGCCAAAAAGATCGGCCGACTGGAAGAGAAGGTAAAAGCTCAAAGAGCCATCAAGGAGATGGAGCGTAAGCGTATTGAGAAGCGACAGAATCTTTTTAATGCCCAAGATGAAATCGATGAAAAAAAAGAGCTACTTTTAAGCCGTATTGAAAAGATGCTGCAACAGAAGGCCCAGCAAACTGAACTGTTTACCATTAAATGGAGAATCATATGAGAGCGAACCTCAAAAAAAGTGGGCCTTGTTCAAGGCGTTCCTCAAAGAATATTGGTGGGTAATCTTAATCAGATTGGGTGCTCCCGTTTTGCTGAATTTTATTATCTTTATACCTGCCTTCTCGCCGATTGTCGGAGGCAGTTCTGATTGGCTGTCGTTTTATGGAAGTTATATTGGTTTAGTAATCGCCAGTTTGATAACATATTGTATGTACTATACAAGAACTGCAACACAATCACGAAGAGAACGAAAAAACTCGTCGCGATAATCAAGCCGTTAATGAAAAAATAACAGCTCCAGTTCAAAATATTGAACTACGAACAGGAGAGACAGTGGTTGCAAGAGGTAAGATCCGCTTGTGTAAATAATATTGATTCAAATAATATACGAGAGATTTGCAATGCGTTCATATTTCAAGAAGATGATAAGCGTCTAAAATCAAAAACGGAATTGATAGTTTGGATCGAACCAATACTTTTTTAGATTTCTTATTGCCTATAAGACATAACAAGAATGTTCGTTATTTAAACAAGCAAAAGTATAAAGCATATAAGGAATATATGTTAATGGTCCAAGATATACAAGTCGTAGCGATTTTCTTGAATAACAATTATGAAATGATTCAAGAAGGGTTATCTTTAGCTAAACTTTCGCCTCAAATAAAAAATCAAGTAGAGTGTAAAATCGTAACACCTTGTCTTGCTAATCAAGCTATCTAAGCAATTAGCTTTAATCGCCATTGATAGGTCAGCTATAGCAGATGATATAAAAATGAGAGACTCATCATTACAATATATTGAACAAGAGAAAAAAAAGAATTAACAAAATATTAACCGATAACAATGGCACAAGATAAGAAATTGCAGAAACTGGAACTGACGTGGATTGGAAAGGATGATTCGCGCGAGCCGATTGAACCTCGGATTCTCATCGAGAATCCTGACTATTCGTATGGTACCGTCGAGACGGGCACCTTACCCAACGGAAAACCTTGGAACGGCAATATGCTCATCCATGGCGACAACCTGCTTGCCCTTAAAGCCCTAGAAGAGAACTATACGGGTGCCGTCAAATGTATCTATATCGATCCTCCCTACAATACGGGCAATGCGTTCGAACATTACGATGATGGTCTAGAACACTCCATCTGGCTGTCGTTGATGCGGGAACGACTGATTATTCTCCGGAATCTGCTGACAGAAGATGGTTCCATATGGATTTCTATTGATGCTGATGAATGCCATTATCTCAAAGTTTTATGTGATGAGATTTTTGGACGTCCCAACTTTATTGACGAAGTAATTTGGCAACGCTCGTATGCCCCTATCAATCTGAAAAAAACTTTATCTCGATGCCATGACGCGATTTTAGTTTATGCCAAAAATAAAACAGATAGGTTTGAGTTAAACAGACTACCTCGTTCTGTCGATGCAAATAACAGATATAGGAATCTAGATAATGACCCTCGCGGAGTATGGAAATCAAGTGATTTATCTGTGGGGCCAGCAGTCCAAGAAAATATATATCCAATTACGACACCGACTGGTCGAGTTTGTTATCCTCCAGAAGGTTACTCATGGCGATTATCACAAAGTAGATTCCAAGAGTATTTGAATGATAATCGAATATGGTTTGGGCCTACAGGGAATAATGTTCCATCAATAAAACGATTCCTTACAGAAGTAAAAGACGGAATTGTTGCTCAAACATTATGGACTTACCAAGAAGTGGGGCATAATCAAGATGCCAAAAAGGAAATAAAAGCCTTTGGGTTTGAGTCCGTATTTGACACCCCCAAGCCCGAACGGCTGATTGAACGGGTTTTGACACTGGGCAGCAATCCTGGCGACCTTGTGCTGGACAGTTTCCTCGGGTCGGGGACCACGGCCGCCGTGGCACAGAAGATGGGTCGTCGCTATATCGGGGTCGAGTTGGGGCAGCACGCCTATACGCACTGCGTTCCCCGTCTGAAGATGGTGACCGACGGAACCGATCAGGGAGGAATCTCCAAAGCGCAGAACTGGAAGGGCGGAAACGGCTTCAAATTCTATGAACTGGCACCGAGCCTGCTCAAAGAGGACAAGTTTGGGAACCTGGTAATCAACAAGGAGTACAATGCCGATATGCTGGCGGCGGCAATGGCCAAGCAGGAGGGATTCACCTATGCTCCCTCGACCGATGTCTATTGGAAGCAGGGCTATTCGTCGGAGAGTGATTTCATCTACACTACGACGCAGTTCATGACGGTGGAGGGACTTGCTGCCATACGTGAGACAATGACCGAAGGCGAGAGCTTATTGATATGTTGTACGTCGTTCCAAAGGGAGTGCAAGCAGGCATTTTCTAACATTTCTATAAAGAAGATTCCGCAGATGCTGCTGGGGCGCTGCGAATTTGCCCACGACGATTATTCGCTCAACATCATCGACCTGCCCCACATCGACGACGAGGAAGAGGGGCCGATGGAGGACGAGTTCGAATACGCTACAGATAGCGAGGTGGCCAAAGAAACGATTGAGGGACAATAGGAACTATTTTAATCTATCGGTATGAATACTATTGCAAACACGATAAAACAACGCCTGTCGCTTCGGGAACCGCTGGGCGAAGCACTCGATGTGCTAACTCGCCTTGTAGACAAACTTTCTTTGTCGAAACCCGAACGACAATCGGATAAGGAGGCTGAAGCGGTAGCTTATGAGGTCTATCTAAAAGAGCAATTACAACGTGTAAAGGAAGTCTGCCCATACTGCAAGGATTTTGAACGCGATTTTCCATCGTGTGCATTCTCGATAGCAACCGGTATCGGAAAGACCCGGTTGATGGGGGCTTGTATTGCCTATCTCTATCTGGCAAAAGGCATCAGGCATTTCTTCATTTTGGCACCAAATCTCACGCTTTACGAGAAGTTGATGCGTGATTTTGGCGACCCTTCATACGAAAAATATGTATTTAAGGGGATATCGGAGTTTGTGCATAACGAGCCTTTAATTATAACCGGAGATAATTATAACAAGGCCCGTAACCTGTTTTCAGATAATCAGATACAAATAAGCATCTTCAATATATCGAAGTTTAATACCGAGAGTAAAGAAGGTGGGAAAAAGGGAGCTCCCAAGATGCGCCGCCTATCGGAATATTTGGGGCAGTCATATTTCGATTACCTCTCTTCGTTGGATGACTTGGTTATCCTTATGGATGAAGCGCACCGGTATCATGCCGATGCTTCGAAGAAAGCCATCAATGAATTGCGTCCTATATTGGGTCTCGAAATGACGGCTACGCCTACCGATGAAAAAGGAAAATCGTTTAAGAATATTGTCTATGAATATAATCTGGCTCAAGCGTTGGCTGATGGGAAATATGTGAAGATACCGACCATTGCCAAGCGAAGGAATTTCAGCCGGGGCAATATGACCGATGAGGAGTTGGATATACTTAAAATCGAAGATGCAGTGAGTGTCCATGAACATACGAAACTGCATTTGGAGATGTATGCCAAAAATAATAATCAGCCTCTGGTAAAACCCTTTATTTTGATCGTTTGCAAAAGTATTCAACATGCCACCGAAACATTCAATAGAATACAGAACGAAATGTTTGACGGGAGGTATGCAGGTAAAGTGCTTCAAATAGACAGCTCGACCAAGAAAGATGAGGAGATAGATAAGCTATTTGTTTCGCTGGAGAAGCCGGACAATAAGATAGAGATCGTTATTCATGTAAATATGCTTAAAGAGGGTTGGGATGTAACCAATCTGTATACCATTGTGCCTTTACGAGCGGCCGATGCGCCTATATTGGTTGAACAGCAGATAGGTCGAGGTTTACGCTTGCCATATGGCGGGAAACGTACGGGATATGCCGATATTGATAAATTGACGGTGATTGCGCATGAAAATTTTGAAGCCGTTATCGCCAAAGCTAATGATCCGAACTCGGTATTGAGTAAGGTCTCTTACGTTGAACTTGATGATGAGGATTTAACTCCCGAGCCCGGTAAAGTGGTTACGGCTGCTACCATAATTGATTTCCAGGAGAAGAAAACCATCGAAGAGGCAAAAACGGAGGTCGAGAAAAAGAATGCAAAGGCTGTAATGGATGCTCAACGAGCTGTTTGGACGGTGATTCCCAAGATGAACAGTTCGGTGCGCTCGGCTAAGGAGTTGTCCAACCCGAAGGTAATAGATGCGATTAAGGTTCTTACGCGGAATGAGATAATTAAAAAGGCGAAGGAGACTAATCCGCTTTTTGCTGATGAAGAGGCAAAACCATTGCTCGCAGAAGTGGATTCAGTTGTGGAGGTTGTTGTAAAGAAATTTATAGACAATATTATAGAAATTCCACGTATGACCATTCAAAAGGAGGCATATAAAGCTGAATTCAAGTGGTTTGATCTTGATACGCGAATGGGATTTGATCTGCCTGCACTGAAAGATGAGATTATTCGAATAAGTGTAGGTGCTGGAGAGAAATCGATGGAAGTGTTGCAAGTGATGACAGGAAGAAAATTTGATACTCCTGTTAATCAGATTGTGAATGCGTTGATCGATCACGAAGAAATCGACTATGACGAAAACTCAGAACTCCTCTATCATTTGGCCGGACAGGCTGTCGAAGCCATAGAGAAGAATGTTGATAACGAGACTGATTTAGCAAAAGTTGTAAATCAATTTAAAGTTGCAATCGCCAACTCTATTTTTGACCAGATGCAGAGGCATTTTGTGATAACGCCGTTGGGATACTTGAAACCGAATGTATTGCCTTTCTCTGGAATAGTCGATCAGCATTTGACAGAATTAGACGGATTTGGACGAATTGATTTCAGAGATTCTGTAAAACCAAGCTTTGTGCGTAAATTCATATTTACCGGTTTCTTGAAATCATATTATACGGAGTGTAAGTTCGACAGCAAAACCGAGCTCGATTTTGCGAATGTGCTGGAGTCGGATAATGATGTATTGAGGTGGTTGCGACCTGCACCTAACCAATTCAACATATATTGGGCCAATGGAGCCAAACGCTATGAACCGGATTTCATAGTCGAAACATCGGAATGTATTTACATGATAGAAACAAAAGCCCTTAAAGATATTTCCGATGAAGATGTGCAGGCAAAAAAGAAAGCTGCCGAGGAGTATTGCAAGAATGCAACGGAGTATACCTTGAAAAATGGGGGTAAACCTTGGCGGTATCATTTGCTAAGGCATGATGTTGTGGAACGCTCAAGTAGCTTTGAATATTTGATGGCATTGAGTTAGGTGTATTTCTTGCCTGTTCGATGTGAATTGCTCAAAATGATGTGGACTATTCTGACGAGCGAGTTATTGGATTCGGCTTTATAATGCTGATATATTTAATTTGTTATTTAAATATTATCCGAACTGTGCTACAGTAATGAAAGGATACATTTATAAGTACACTTTTCCGGATGGGAAGGTATATATTGGACAGACTAGACGAGATCCTCAAATAAGGCATAGGGAACATATCAGTCCCGTGACTGGTTCGACAAATGGCGGATTCTGGAGAGCGTATTCGACTTTTTAAAAGTATAAATTTGAGATAGTTCAACAATATGAGAGTAATGATATTGAGAGACTTGTCGATATGTTGAATTACGCCGAAACGCAACTTATAGTATACCTACAAAGCTTATGATCCTCAGTATGTCTATAATAAGCAGACTTGGGGACATTCACATACACATTACCTTACAAAAGAAGTAGAGATTATAAAAGCCAAAATAGGCGGACTTTACGAAGCATTTATAAATGAAAGAATGGTTATTTATAACTCCGTATGTGATAAAATATGGGAAACCAAATTACCTCTAACCGAAGAAGAAAAAGATTTCGTTAAGAAAAGATGTTTTAATCGAGATTTATTTTGCTTTCCAAACACATTTAATATAGAAGAAATTGGACGGGAATGATCTTGATGACGAGCGAGATGGTTTGCAATAGAGGAAACTCTTAATTTGGCTAAATTTGATATAGAAGAAGAAACTCAGACGGAATTTCAGACATTCTTAGAAGAAAATGGTTCCGATATTGCAGAACAGGTACTTCATGAATATGTGGCGGAAGTAAATATTATTGTTGCAATAGATGATAATGGTAATGTTGCGAAAGAATTTCATTCATTCGATGAAATAATCTCCTATTTCAATGTTACACGGGCCGATAATGTGAAAAATGCTCTCGCTGGACGTCAGAAGAGTGCATATGGATATGGTTGGAAATATAAAAAAGACTTGAAATAGAGGTGACAGTGAAACCGTGTTGAGTATATTTTTGAAGTTATTTGGAAATTTACCAAATTTAAAGTTCTATTCTATCTAAAAAGGAGTAAAGGCAAGAGCGTTGAGGACGACCGCATTGACCGCCATCTGGATAATAATCCGTGCCCAGATCAACCAGCATTATCAGTCCATCAGTGATCGGGATTCGTTCGTCTCGGCCGAGAAGGTCAAGAATGCATATCTGGGCTTCGGAGATAAATACCGTATGCTGTTGGACGCGTTTGAAAAATTTACCAGCGATTTCAAAAGCGCATCGGTATAGATCGTTGTTATGGAGTTTGGAAGCGATACCGCAATACTATCGACCATTTGCGTGTTTTCATGCAAAAGGAGTATCATGTAAGCGATATGCCTTTGTCCGAGTTGGAACAATCTTTTATCGAATAGTTCCACGTCTATCTGAAATCCGATTGGGGCCTTAAACTGATGACGGTTTGCGGGTATCTAAAATGCCTGAAATATGTCGTCAGGATTGCCTTTAACAACGGCTGGATGCCACGTAATCCATTCGCATTATATAGCTATACGGCTCTGAATCCGGATCGGAGTTTCCTGACTGAAGAAGAACTGCATCGCATGATGACAACCCGCCTGCGTTACAAAAGCCAGGATTTTAATCGGGACATGTTCCTCTTCTCGTGCTTTACGGGTATCTGTTATGCTGACATGTCGGCGCTGACCTATGATCAGCTGGAGCAGGATACAAACAGCGATTGGTGGATCAGCGGTAACTGTCAGAAAACCGAGACGAAATATGTCGTCACGCTGTTGCCCTATCCTTTGTTCATTCTGGATAAGTATCGAGGTCTGGCAGGCAATCGCTCTCTTTTTTAAATTCTGTCCCTCGATTCCATCGACGACAGTCTTAAAAATATTGCCCGTGAATGCAGCATAGACAAACAGCTCTCCTTTCACACAAGGAGGCATACCTATGCTACCACGATCTGCCTTCAAAACGGAGTTTTTATGGAGACCCTTTCCAAGATGTTGGGGCATAAGCATATCACAACGACCCAAATCTATGCGAAAATCACTCATCCGATGATCGTTCGGGAAGTCGATATGCTCAAAGAAAAGCTGGTGGGCAAATTTTCGGACGTAAGCATACTACGATAAATCTCATATCAGTAAGCGGTTACTGATATAAATACCTCATACCTTCGAGCCATCTTTGCAGCAGCAACACTTAGAACAAACCGCTTATGGAAAGTACGGAAGAGATACTTGAAATCGTTCGGGATATCCGTGAGGATATTTCCTATATGAAACGGCATCGTAATATGCTTTGCGGGATGCCGATTCTGGAAGTCGCCGAAGTCTGCGACTTGCTGAAGATGAGCGACCGCCAACTGCGCCGCTATCGGACAAGCGGACAACTTACGGGCTTCCGCTTCGGGCGGCGCCTTCTGTTCTCCACCGCCGAGATCACGCAGTTCATCGAGCGTACGGAGTTGGAGTACCAGCGACGTAAACAGCTTAAAAAGGCTATCCGTAACATCTAATATCCAATATCATGTCCTCTCAAACCCCTGAAAGAACTTACTATCTGGTGGAGACCGGCACTTTTGAAAGCCTGCTCCGCACACATTTTGCACTGATCCAATCCACCTTGCTCTTCGAGCACCTGTGCAGCCAGAGCGACCGCCCGATGTTCCTCTCATCGGATAAAGTTTGCGAGGTGCTGGGGCTGGAACGCACTGCACTGGAACAACATCGGCGTAAACGCATTATCAAAGCCCGGAGTGTCAATGGACAGATGATGTACAGCGCCTACGATCTGATTACCCTTACGGAACGTCTTCAGCGCCGTAAAATCCAGCGTATGCTCTCTGCTGCCGTGCGTTTCGCTATCCGTTGAATCCGCTGCCGGCATACGGCACAGGGCATTCCTTGCATACTTCATTTTCACCTCTCTTTGTAAGGCCGTCCGTTCCGCACCGGGCGGCCTTTTGTTTCAGACATTCCGACGAAAATATTCAGATAATATCCCATGTGATCGCCGTCTGCGGGGCAAGATAGCGTCAGGGGCTTACGCCCTTTTCGACTTTTTCGCGCGATTTCCACCCTCCGGGTCGTATCGCACGAAAAAGACCGACTGCGGGCTGCCCCTGCCGCTGAATATTCTGCCCCGAAGCCGGCGTCTCACTTTCATAGCGGGTATTCGCCGGCCGTATGTCAAACCAAAATTCATTTCGAAGATGAAGAATCAGAAGTTCGAAATTGCGGTAGCAGGTTACGACTACCGCTTCAAGACCTACGCCCGGGACGGCGTGGAGGCATCGGTAAAGGTGAAATGTTTTCTCAGACAACCCGATGCCGAGTGTACGATCCTTACCCCTACGTTGAGCGATTACCTGCGGGAAATGGAATCCTGCCGCAGGCAGGTTGCTCAGCGATGAGAAAGTGGATCGATCAGTCGACCTTTGACGAGTTGTTGCTCGCCAATGCCGAAGATAACGTAGAGCGGGCCATTCAAAGCGCATCGGCCGTATTGGAAGCGGTGCAGGAGTTCGTTCCGGAAGCAACCTTATTCTACCATGTTACACACGCCGCAGACAGCCTGAAAAACTATTTCGAAGAAGTGTGCACCGGTTTCCGCAGAAACGGTATCCTGTTTCTCGTCCGCCAATATTTCTATCCAAAACCCTATTACGACCTCCGATTCGATTGGTCATCGTTCCGATACGCGGACAACTACTCCTACAGCAAGGCTTTCGACAAGCAATCCGAACCGAATCGTATCGGGGTCTTCACAAAAAAGAAGATCGACGATTGGGTGGAATACCTCACGCAGGGTTTCCGAAACCTCGAACGTATCGATGCGGAGAACGAACGAAAAATGACAGGGTATCGCAATCGGTTGGAGGCAATACCCGATGTCGTCTGGAACAAAGACAAAAGCCGCGGCCATATTATTCGACACGGCCTGACCTATACTTTCGAAATCCGGCAGACGGATTACAGCGAAAAGATCTCTTTGGATTATCGCTGCCGTACGCTTGATGATTTCCTTGCACTCTCCGACAACAAACTCATACTTAAAGCTTGATTGACTATAGCAATGAGTACGACGAAAGCGATCGACCTGCAAAAACTTATCTGGGGAGGCTGGACAGTGCAGCATTTCATTGAAAGTCTGGCCCCGGAGGTCGAACGGATAGTGGCCGGAAGAGGCTGGCGCAAACTTTTTCGATTGTATAACCTAAAATGAAGATGATCCATGGAACGAAACATCATTATCGAAAATATCTGCTCCGCATGCCACTGCGGCGAACGGCGTGCCGAGGAATATCTGGCCGCGGAACTTCGTAACCTGCGGGAATTGCGGGATGCCGGCGCGCTGTGCTACGGCGACCTTGAAACAGCCTGCTCGGGGCTGGGACTGGACTTCGATTATACGGACTATTTCTGTCGGGCCTTGTCGCTGACTTAACTCCGATTTACGATGAACAACCTTTGTTTCAACCGCTTCACCCTGCGGACGGACGATGCGAAAACCCGCCGCAAAATCCTTCGCTGGCTGGCGCTCAATTACCGTTTGTATGAATACATCCCCTCGGAGGCAGTGATCCGCGGACGCTTCATCTCGCACAAGCCCTTTTCCGCCGAGGCGTTCCGGCGTCAGATCGGGAAACTGCACGGCGACAGGACTCTGTTCCTGCGGATTGTCTCTACGGACTTATACTCGCTCTATGTGGAAGCTAACGTCTATCTGCGCGGAGCGTGGTACCGAATCTTTCTTTAATCACCTGCCGCCTGCTCCGCAACGAGCGGGCGGCGTCATTTCCATATCATGGCATACGAATCATACATTCCTTTCGCGGATATCCGGGATTTCCGCGACGCCGAGATCAACGGCATCCCGGCTCTTTTCACCATATCTCGCCTCGATTCCGAAACCCTTCCCGCCGATTTTCACTCGTGCGAGGTTATGGGCGGCCGTGGCAGCGATTTTCAGTGGCTCGTTCCGCTGGCTTTGGCAAACTTCACCGGAACGTTCGTCTCCCGGCAGCCCCTGCTCCGGGAAGGACAGGCGTACGCTGAAATACGCCGGTACGGCATCTATGACGCGACGACAGTCGACGAATGGTCTGAAAACAACAACGATAACTCTTAAACACTATGCGACGAAAATTCAAACTGAAGGTCAGCTATACCTTCAACGGCTGTTTTACCCTGCGTGCGGCTTCCGGCAAGGAGGCCGCACGTCTTGTTTCCGAACAATGCGGAACGGTTCTGAGTGCGATTCAAACGACTCTCGGCGAAGAATCCGAGGTAGACTGGCATTTCGACAAACATCCCCGGCTTGCAATCCGGGAAGTAATCGCTCTTCCGGAGACCCTTGACGGGGAGAAGCTGCCGCGCGTGCAGGTCTTTCACCCCGGGCAGCGTGTCTTCCGGAGCGATCCCGACTATGAAATGTCCGGTTGTTGTGTCGTCTGTTCGGGTAATGACGATAAGGAGACACCCTCCGACAAGGATCTTATCCTGATCTGCTGCTCAGACTCGGAAACTGAAGTCTATCCATGCGAACTACGTCCCATATCCGATAATCATTAAAGACACCTTCAAATGAACATGCAGGAATCCGATTTCCGGAGTGCGCTGGAAATCATCACCCGGAACAACCGGATCACGGTGTCGTTCAACACACCGATTGCCGACAACTACTCCCAAGTCTATCCGCTTCTTATCCATGAGAGCAATGCTTCGGTACTGAAACAGCTCCATGAGGCGGGCTTCTCGATGAGCATGACGGAAAAAGGACTGAAAGTATCGAAGTATTAACCTTAAATAATCGTGTAATGAAACGCTATGAATTTTATCGGAATCAAAAAATTACTGTCATAGATTGCCGGTGTTTCAGTATTGAAGCCGAGAATCTCGAAACGGCAGTCCAGAAGATCAAGGAGCTGCGTGCAGACGGTCAACTCGACGAACTATCAAACGATCCGACCTATCAGGAAGATGCTACTTATCAAATTCCCGGAACGGAATATCCACTGGACATAGAAAACAATAATGGAGATTCTACGGTTATGATTTACTCGGCCGCAGATGGAAACCGTATCACGGACAACCTTCCGAAAAGAACTACCGAATGCTTGTCGACACCTGCGAGGCGTGGTGGAACGGGCAATCCGAGGAAGAACAAATCCGGATATGGAAAGAGTATGCCGAATGAAATCCCTGAACAAATATGATTCGCATTGCGGACATTGACCTGACATGCGCCGTAATATTCCTACGAACATTCGGCTGGATGCATGAATAAAATAACTCGAATCAAACAATACGCTAAAATACAAAAACATGAATTTATACGAATATTACCGTAACCATAAGGACGCGATCAACTCGTCGATTATGGAAATTGCCTGCGATCTGGCCGTCGGACGGCGGCTGAGCGCACACGATGCACCTTTCGAAACATTCGTCGAGGCGGACGATCCCAGCGATCCCGATAACGGCACTCACTACAAAGAGGAGTTTCAGAAAGAATACGACACGTATTACGACGAGGAGTACGCTCGTGTCGCAAAGCTGATGCGCTTCGACCATTGCCAAGACGATGGAGTTGCAGCTTCGTCCGAAGATACGAATGTTTAAACTATATACTTATGATTGATATTCCTTTATCCCTGCGCGTTCCGCCGCAGGGACGCTATAACCGCGGTATCTACACCTGTTATGAATGTGGCTTCGAACCGCCGCACTACAACGTAGTGCCCTGTATGCTGGGTCTTGCCGAGACCTCTGCCGGCACGATGGTCATCTGGGAATGTCGCCGGTGCGGTCAGAAATGGATGTTTCATTATCGGGCCCAAAATTCCAGTGAAGCTCACGATTACGCTGCCCAACTCCTTGTTTACCGCAATGGCGATCCCGATTGGCGTATGAAGCTGAATCCCGACTGGATTGCGGCGCAGAGACAGAAAAAAGAGCAACCCTAAAACCTGATCCAATGAAAATCTTTGAAAGAATCACAAAACGCTATGCGCTTCAGAATTACTATCTGCGGCGCAATTTCTACTGGCCGGATACGCTGCCGGAGATTCTCGACTACTGGCAGCAACACAATGAATTGCCGTTCCTCTATGGTGGCGATAACTGGCCCTACGATGCTATGTGCGAGCGGCAGCGCCGCAAGGGCGTCTATGCTTCGCAATACCTGACACCCGACCGTACGGCGCGCCAGATGGCGGCGCTGGCCGTGCGTTATTTCGACAATGACAGCCGTATCGTGGACGCCTGCTGCGGTACGGGGCAGCTTACGCGCGCCTTGATCCTCGAAAGCGTGCATCCGTCGGCAATCCTTGGCTTCGATGTCGATGCGGAACTGGTCGATCTTTACGAACGTCTCTATCCCGAAGTTGCGGCTTTGCAGATGCAGTTCCATGAGATCGACTTCCGTTGTGAGAATGTTATTTCCAATCCGCCGTTCGAGATTACGGAGTGTACGGCTTTCCTGCAATGGCTTTCCCGCACGCAACACTTAGGTGATCAAGCCGTGCTCCTTTTACCTTACGGCTTTATCGACAAACAGCGTCCAAAGACCGTGCAGGAAACGATGCGACATTTCATCGTCCACCACCGGACACCTATGCAGGAACGGTTCGCACGCACAAACAGCCGTGCGGAGATAGTTATTCTAGAACGAATATAGAGTAGAAAAAGAAAAGGAGTCTGAATTTTCGGCTCCTTTTCTTAGTCAATTTTGATTCAATTCTTATTGATCATGCCACATTTGACCCGGCATCTGAACAGGAGCATTGTCTCTATCTTCAATATCTTTATTTAATCCATATTTTAAAAAATCTCGACCTGTTTGATTTAATTGATATTTGTTGGTTTCATTAGCATCAATTATAGATTCAAACAACAGCCCCGAAGCATTTAACATATCAGTTACTCCAGGTTCGTAGCAATCTGTTAAATAGTTTGGTAGATTTTGAATGTCGGGATATGGTATGCGTTCTAAAGCGATTGTTAACCTTATGAATTCATTTATTGTGATTTTTTTATAAACACGATTTCTCACGAAATTAGTCATTATGTCGATCTTGTTTAAATTATCCAACCGGTCGATTACGGATAATAATAGTTCATAACCATTTTCTTTATTTACTTGTTCATAATCATATATAAACTCAACTTGTTTATGGATAGGAATATCTTGAGTTTGAAATAAAAATCGATATATTTTTTCAGCAAATCTAAAATTTCTAAAATCGTGAATGAGTTTTACCGCACCATTCATAAGTCCGAATATAGGGATTCCATTTAAAAGGCCACTTTCTGCAATTTTTGAAAATGCAATATCTGCACTTTGAACAATCAGTTCCCTTGCTGTTTCCGATTTAATAGTTTCCTCAAAGGTATTAGCAAAATTATCACTCATAATGCATATTTATTTGTTTTACTAAGGGGGACAGCCTTTTGTATGTTAGATATAACGATGACTGCATCTCCCTGTCAATACTTTCATTGTTGGATAAATTTACATCAGACAAACTTAAATTATTGAATCGGCTCTCCAGCTTAAAAAACGAGACCCGTTTCTAACTTGCGATTCCCCTTTTGTGACTATAAGTCGCATACCAATAAAGAATATTAGTTTTGTAATATACGAAAAGAATTGTGTCCTGCAAAATTTCTGTTTGTATTAATCAAATAACAAAAAGTTTATATTCAACTCGGTTGCCGTCGGGAAAGATAAGCCCGGTGCGGTCGGCCGTGCCTCCCTCTCCGGCTCCGGGGCGGAAAAATCATCCTCGCTGGAGCTTCGGTATTTTTCCGCCCCTGCGCCTTTGCCGCGGGCTTATGAATCTTCCCGAGGCAACCGATCCGTTCGGGATATAAAGCCTCATAACATATTATTCATTGCTTGCGCGATAAAAACAATAAAACTCGTGTGAGCGGAAAACACGTGAGACACACGGTAAAAACTGTTCGATGTTATGCAGACTACGAAAATGAACACGCAATCGAAGAAGAGGGGCAAGAATGCAAACCGCAAGACGGTTGTTTCCGACATCGCCGGACAGGAAGCACGGGATGCGGCTCGTGCCGAGATTCCCGAAGAAGCGCCTATCGAATCGCAAAAAACGGCTGATGAGGAATGTCCATTCATAGACCAGCCGACAGTCCATCCTGAGACGGATGTCCGGCTGCTTGATTTGAACAAAATCATCAATTCGACCTACAATCCCCGGAAGAACTTCCGCGAAGAAACGCTGTTGGAACTTGCCGAGAGCATCAAACAGTCGGGCGTTCTTCAACCTATCTGCGTACGTCCGAGAGACGAGGGCTTCGAGATCGTCTACGGTGAGCGCCGCTACTGGGCCGCTGCGATGGCGGGTCTGCAATTCATCCCGGCCCTTATCCGGGAGCTGTCGGACGCCGAGGCCGAGGATGCCGCCATCACGGAAAACCTGCAACGCGAAGACGTGCGTCCGCGCGAGGAAGCCGCTGCCTACAAGCGGGCCTTGCAGTCGGGACGGCATACGATCGAGAGCCTCGTGGGCAAGTTCGGCAAGTCGGAGGCCTACATCCGTTCGCGTCTGAAGCTCTGCGAGCTGATCGACGCCTTGGCCGGGATGCTCGACAAGGAGGATATTTCGGTGGGCGTCGCTACGGAGATCGCCAAATATCCCGCCGACATCCAGCAGGAGGTCTACGACGATCATTTCGCCGAGGGGTGTTACAGTTCGTGGAAGACGGCGCGGATCAAGGAGATCGCCCGGCGTCTCTACGAGCGTTACATGACCAAGCTGGAAAGTTACAACTTCGATAAGACGGAGTGCCTTTCCTGCCAGCACAACACGGCCAATCAGGTGTTGTTCAAGGACGAATGCGCGGGCGGCTGCGCGGGCTGCCAGAACCGCGAGTGCATGATCCGCAAGAACAACGAGTTTTTGGTACAGAAAGCCGTGAAACTCCTCAAGGGCGATCCGCGTACGACGCTGGCTACGGGCGGCGAAACCCCTGCTGCGGTGCTCGATGCTCTTGAGAAAGAGGGCTATCACGTCGAAGAGTTGGAATACAGCGTTTATCACTACGATAAAGGTCCTCAGATGCCCGACGCTCCACAAGCCGAGGAGTTCGAGTCGGAAGAGGATTTTACTGAGGCTAAGGAGGAGTACGAGGCCGAAATGGCGGCGTTTGCCGAAGAAACTCAGCGGTTGGAGTTCGACATCTCGGAAGGACGGGTGCGCAAATACGCCATCATCGGCAACCTCGATATCGAATTCTACTACGAAAAGATCAAGGACGAAGAGCGGGAAATGACGATAAATGAGGGGCAGGACGATGAGCATAAGGTCTTCGTCACCGTCGTCCCGCCTTTTCCGCTGGAAGGGCTGATGCAGCAGGATCGCCGTTACAAGGAAATCTGCTACGAACATATCACGACCGATATGAAGCGGGTCTTTCTCGATGTGAAGGTTGCGAACAAGCCTTTGCAGAAGGAGGAGCAGCAGATGTTCTACTACGCCGTGATGCAGCGCGTAATGAGCGACTTGAAACTCCGTCAGTGCGGTTTCCGACCCAAGGAAGGCTCTTACCTGACCGACCGGGAGCAGTTCGCTGCGGCAGGACGCATTACGGTCAAGCAGCAGGCGGCGCTGGTCCGCGCGTTTCTGGTGGACTACTTCCGATCGGCAGCTCCGGAGTATGGATGTACAGACGAAACGCTCCTGACGGGAATGATGTGCCGCTTCGCGGATATGAACTTCACGGAGCAGAGCCAGAAGGTGCAGCAGGAGTATCTGCAAGTCTACGAGCGTCGCAAAGCCCGTCTTCAAGAGCAGATCGACGCTTTGCAGGCAAAAGCCGAGGCCGAGGAGTTGGCGGTCTCGATGCAGGAGGCTCCGGACTTCGAGCCCGAGGAGCTTCCCGACCTGTTGCCGGACGAGACGCCTGACGCAGAGCCGTCGCCGGAGCCGCTGATTATTCCGATGGACCCGAATATCGAACCCGACACCCGGATGCCTGAGGAGATGAAAACAGCAGCATAGTGACAAAACGAGCTAAATGTCCAACCGACGGAGCAGGTTATGCCTGCTCCGTCTTTGCATTACTATGACAATGAATAAGAATCTGATCGAAAAGATCGCTCCGCAGCTGACGGAGCTGATGATAAAGAAAATGGAGACGCTCACCGAGGAGTGGCGCAAGCCGTGGATCGCCGACCTTGCGCACGGTCTTCCGCGTAACCTGCGCGGCACACCCTACCGGGGCGGGAATATCCTGATGCTGCTGTTCCACTCGGAGATCACAGGCTACCGTACGCCGCTCTTCATGACCTTCAAACAAGCCAAGGAAGAGGGGTTGAATATCCTCAAAGGCTCCGGTTCGTTTCCGGTCTTCTTCTGGAAACTTTACATCCGCCACAAAGAGACCCGTAAGAAGATTGAGTTGGCGGAATATTACCGCCTGCCGCAGGAGCAGCGGCAGCAATACGACGTGCTGCCCGTGATGCGCTATTACCCGGTCTTCAATATCGACCAGACAGATATGTCGGAACAGCAGCCGGAACGTTACACCACGCTTACGATACCGACCGGGCCGAAAGACTACTCGGACGGTCTGATGTGCGAGCCGCTGGACCGGATGCTGGCGGAGCAGTCGTGGCTCTGTCCCATCCTTCTTAAATCCGGCAACAGGGCGTCCTATTCACCGACGCTCGACCGGATCGTCTGCCCCGAAAAGCGGCAGTTTCCGGAGAGTGCAGCTTTCTACACGACGCTTCTTCATGAAGTCACGCACAGCACGGGGCATCCGGAGCGTCTGAACCGTCCTTTTGGCGCTTGCTACGGAGATGCCGATTATATCCGGGAGGAACTGGTTGCCGAACTTACGGCGGCCCTGTGCGGCGCGATGCTGGGCTTCGCCACGACGCCCCGCGAGGAGAGTGCCGCCTATATCAAAGACTGGCTGGCGGAGTTTCGTAAAGAGCCGACCTACCTGTTCGACATCCTCACGGACGTGAACCGCGCCGCGCGGATGATCTCCGAACGGCTGGCTGTAGAGCAGGAGCCGGAAACCCCGGGAGCAATTCCGTCCGAAGCAGCCTGATCCAGAAACCGAATATAAACGTTTGTTCAACCTGCGCCGTGGCCGAAAGGTCTCGGTGCTTTCATTATCAGCAATATGCAACAATCCAAAACCGAAGAGCGGTACAGCCTCGAAACGCTGCTGCCGATAAATACGCTTTACGACCATGAACATTGTCTGACACAAGAGGACGTGGACATGGTCAATAAGCGGGTGCGTCATATCGAACGCACCCGGAACCCGCTTATCCCGCAGGTCGGCGATCGGGTACGCTATACCACGCGCTACGGTGACTTTTACGGCAATGCCCTGATCGAGACTGTCCGTGAAGACGGAACGCTTTCGATCTGCCTGTGCCCGTACGTGCCTTTCGTGTGGAGGACAGCCGACGGCATCGGCTGCGCGGTCAGCGGAGGGCCTTTTACGATCGTGGCGCCGAAAGCGCTACAACCGACCGGAACCGTGCCGGGGGATTTCTGCGATTGGAGACATTGCGGCACCTGCGGCAACGGAGCCGTCCGATTCTGCGCCGAGGTGCCGCTGTGGGAATACCGGGAACCGGAGCCGCTTTACGGCGATTTCTCCACCGAGAAGTGGCGTAAGGTCAGCCTTCATAAGGAGCCGGAACGTCGGGACGGTGACCTTTACCGGGGCGACTGCATTTCGTTTCGGGCGGAGGAGGAGTTCCGGCAGTTTCTCTCCGATTACGAAGGAACCGTATTCGCGGCTCCCGACACGAAATCCGTCATCGTCTGGTGTTATCGGGACGAACAGACCGCCGTATCGCAAGAGGGGTGGGATGCACTCGATGCTCCCGTTTCCGAGCGGCGCATCTACAACGCGCCCCAACCCGTGAAACTCGTCAAGGATCACGGGCGGCATACCACGGTCTGCTATTTCGTCAGACCGGAATTTTCTTATAAATAACTTGATTCTCTATGACTATGAAAAACAAAGAAACACTCGAAAAACTGCGCACTTATCAGATCGGCGTCATCCGTTCGGTCATCGCCAGCCGGCAAGGGCGCCTGAAAACCTATTTGGCAGATGCGACAGACCGCGAGAGGCTGGCAGATACGGACGGCCTCGCCTACGAGGAGTATTACGAGTCGCCCCTTACAATCAGATACGACGGTCTTTGTCGCAATGTACTCTCCCTCGAATTTTGTGAGGACGGGCTGACGCCCGTCTGCCTGATGGACGGCTGGGATGGAGATGATTTCCCGCTTCCGCTTGAAAATATCTCCTGCGATACCCTGCAAAGTATCGTCGAATGGTTAGAGGAGTATGACTTCATTCCGGCCACCGAAGCTGCGCCGCAGACGACAAGCGATCTTACGGAAGATTTTGTGGAACGCTGCCTGCCGGAATATCCTACGCGCTACGACGTTTTCCGGCTGGGCGAGTTGCAGACCTTCCTCGATGGCCATGAATCCCCGGAGTTTGGGCTGGACTGCGACGAAGCCGCCGCGGAGCGCGACCGGTTGCAGCTTCGGATCTATGCCGAGGCCATCACCGCCTTTATGAAAAGGCAGCCCGCAGCGCTTCCGGACAATGTGTCCCTGCGCGACTATGCCGAGGTGCTGGTCGATATCGCCTATGAAGCCGGTCGCAGGAAATTCCGGCCCTCGGACAACTTCCGCGATACGGCCGCGACACTCATTGCCTGGGGCGACGAGTTCTCCCGGCAGCACGGGGATGCGAACCGGACGGAGAAGGAGTACCCTGACGAGATTTGCAGGTTCACCGCCGAGAAGCTGCGAAGCGTTCCGAGTAAGGATGATCCGAATGCGGAGTTCGACATCGCCTTTCTGAACCGTGCAGCCCTCGAAAGACACGGATATGACACTGCGACGGTTACGGACAGCGATCTGCAGGAGTTGGCCGGACGGATGGGCGATTATTATTGCGACAGTTCGTTCAGCGAGCATCTCCATCTGGCTTGCGACGATTTCGGATTGCAAACTCTGGAATAGTATTGTTTCATATTTTCTAACCTGCGCTGCGGCCGAAAGGTCGCGGCGCTCTTCATTTCTGCTATTATGAGTCACATGATCGTAAAACGTATCACCATTACTTCGGATCTACGGGTGATGGTGCGCATGGCGGCGAACAACATCCGCCCGCTCGACTTCCGTTACGGCGAGATCGAATCGCTGACCGAAACGTTGCGCACGAAAGGCCGTCCGACACTCGAACTGGAACTGCTGTCGCTCTTTTTCAGGGGCCTTTGGCAGGGCCGAACCCGCTATGACCGGGCTGTCGGTTACACGCTGCTGACCGACGGCATCGACAAATACGAGGCGTGGGAGCGTTGCCGTGAGGACAAGGCGTACGAACGGAGCCTGCTGCTGCGCATGCGGGGCTTCCTGCACTACCGTCCCGTTCCGTGCCGCTGCACCTCGAATACCGGGGGCGCCCCGTGCGGCGTATTTCGGCCGGGCGCATCTCTTTCTCGCGGCAGCACCGCCGCATTTTTCCGAGGTCATCGACGCACAGGCCGCATTGGTCGCAAAGGGCTGGAATCCCGACGACTTTCAAATCATAGAAGAAGATACCAAAAATCTTAAATCTCAGAAACAATGAAAACCTATCGCATCAACAAGAACGCCGAGCGTCTCGCTCAGGGGACGGGCTTCGCTCCCGAATTGATCTATAATATCTCGCTTGTCCGGCTTCAGGGCCGTAACGGCCGCTGTGTGGCGCTTGAAGACTTTATCAATGAAAAGCTATGCCCCACAGGAAAAGTTATGGCGTGGGACGAAACCGTCATCCGTATGGCACTTGATCTGAAAGACATGGACACGCTGGCTTGCCGAATCATCGACCTCTGTGAGCGAGCCGGTGTTCAGATTCCAGCGTGTCTGACGCTGCCCGGTACAGAACGATAATATTGCAACTCACATAATATCCATTTAATCCAACATCAGCCATGCACGAAGCAGACCGATATCTATGCGATCCGAAAACCCCGAACTCCCTGTATATCCAATATCAAGGTCGACGCCGACGCTTGTTTTACAACCGCGATCAGAACGTTTGCGGCATCATAGCTGTCGGCAAACGAAGGCGGGGATTCGGATTCAGCGACTGGGACGGAATCGAAAAGATATTCTGGCCGGCTCCGGCCGAAGATCCCGCGGAAACCGACCGCCGCCTGATCCGCAAGTTCCAGCGCGAAGCCGCCAAGGCAGGATTCACAAGTCCGTTCATACGCAAAATCCGAAATGCAGATTACAGCAAGAACCTCTATGAAAACGGTATCACGACCGGAACCCCCATCGACGGGCAGATCATCTCGCTCGAAGCCGTGCGCAAATGGTGTGGCGAGGAAACGTACCGGTGTTTCTGCGAGGCCGTCAGAAACCGCACGCCGTACCATTCAGTACAATTCGACTTCCGGGGTTACGATGGCTCGCTCTGGGTGGAGCCCTGCGACAAGGATGACGACTACCATCAGACCGGAGACCTGAATGCTGGATTTTCAAAAGAATTCCGCGGGTGCGGCAACGGTTATTACTACCTGCTTATCAACGAGCGAACCTTCATCGGTTGCGATATAGATTAATGAAAAATTTGGACTATTATGAAAATCATATGTCAGGAGCACTACGATAAAGTAGTGCAATATGCCGAGAGTATCGGCGACAGGACGCTCCGGGAGTGTCTGCAACGGCTTGAATGCCGGGAACGGAATCCCGATCATCCGTGCCAGATCGAACTTTACAGGGACTTCGCGCCCTATTCGTTCCTTTTCAAGAAACGCTATCCCGATGGGCGTTTGGGCCTCGTCGGCGGACTGGTCTATCACGGCCGCCCGGATCAATCGCATTGTTTCATCGACGAGCCGTTTCACGGCTGGATGATCCACACCTGAAAAGTCGAAATCCGAATCGTCGATCCCGGCCGAGGCAATAAATCCGGCCGGGATTTTGTTTTATTATTAAATATTGGTAATTTTGCGTAAAGACAGCGTGATTATGAAAACGACATCGGTAGCCCTCGGGGTTTATTTTGAGGATTTCATCAAGGCAAAAATCGCACAGGGGCGTTATAACAATGCCAGCGAGGTTATTCGGGCCGGCTTGCGGCTTTTGGAGGAGAACGAGAGCCGTCTGACGGAGTTGAAAGCTGCGATCCGCGAAGGAGTCGACAGCGGTGTAGCCGAGGAATTCGATCCGGAAGAGCATCTGAAAACCCTGAAAGCGAAGCGGGCGAATGGCTGAAATACGGGTTACCCGCAAAGCGGTCGAAGACCTCTCCGACATCTGGAACTATACGGCGGATAAGTGGTCGGAACGACAGGCGGACACTTATTACAAGTTACTGATCGCCTCCTGCCGCAAGCTGGCAGGCAATCCCGTGCTGTTCGGCCGGGAATACAAGGAACTCGGGGAGAAAGCGTACGGCTTCAAGGTCAACAAACACATCCTCTTTTACCGTATTTCGGCCGACGGGGCGATCGAGGTCGTGCGCATCCTTCACGAACGGATGGATTTAAGCAACAGGTTCGCAGATTAATTGCCGTTAAACATCAGCGACAGAACAAGAAATTGTCAGGCAAAATGTTCGGGAGGCGGGGTCTTGCCTTTGTGCGATTCCTATTTCCCACCGCTGCGGTTTTCGTTTCGTTCGCAGCATTTCCAGACCGGAGAGTTTCCCCGAATGCCGTCCGAAACAGAACGGGCTGCCGGATAACTTTCCGGCAGCCCGTTCGCATCGTTTGTGCCTCGCAGACTTTTCATTCCAGCTCTTTCAGCGGAATGGCGTAGACGCAAAAGTCGGGCAGGCGATCCACGACGAAAAGCGTATTGCGTCGAATGAGGCATTTGTAAGGATTCTTGAATTCGACATCGCCGATTTTCGTCAGGTCTTCGAGCACTTCGCCCGATTCGGGATTCACACGGGCGAAACGCACTTTCGAGGAATTTCCGAAACTCACGAACATGCGTCCGTCGTCTGCGAAGCAGACTCCGCGGGGTGCCTGCTCGAAAGTCAGCTCATGTGCGACGCCCAACCTTCCGGACATCAGCAGACTCCTGTCCAGGCGCATGATTTTCCGGGGTCCGCCGACCACGGCATATATTCCTCCCTTGGGGTCGCGTGCAAGTGTATTGTCTTCCGAGCGGCTCCATTTGGCACTTGTTGCGAGCGTAGGAACGTTGCCCGCATGCTGGGATGTCACCAGATGCTCCGGCATGGCATACACGGCATCCAGTATGCTATATACCACCCCGTCTGCGACGGCCACGCTGAAAGCACCTCCCGCGGGCGTCAGGAAATTCAGGCATTCATACGTCTTGGCATCGAACACGTAGACGCGGCTGCCGGTTCCGGACAGATAGATTTTATCGTATGAGCGGTAGATTCCCGTGGGTTTGCCGAGCGTCACCTCGGCTCCGGACTGGGGATCTTTCCATGCGGTGATGCGCTTCAGCAGTTTCGGGCTGCCAGTCGAGAGGTCGAAGATATCAAGGCTATAATCTCCGGCCCGCATATCGTTGGCAACATAGAGCAAATCGTCGTAGACATAGACATCGCGCGGGGCATAGTCGCGCTGGTCTACTCCGGCCGCCGCATAGTCGAACCGGAAACGCAGTGCGTCGCCTTTGTTGCCACCGCTGTCCGTTTTCAGAAAATCCGCTCCGCCGGCCAACCCGCCGTCCAGCTCGTCCAACTCGGGATCTTCGATGACATACTGGCCGCGGTAGTAACGCCCCGCAGCTCCGAAATAGGCCAGCCGGTTGTCGCTCCACTGGTCGTAATGGTTGCGTCGGCTGTGCATGAAACGCCGCGAGTAGACGGGGAGCTCCTTGGTGAGGCTCAACCGGAGATAGATCGACTGGCACATCTGCCGCCAGCTGTATTTGCCGCCGCTCTCGCTGATGACGGTATTGTTACCGTGGGCATAGCCCATGCCGTGACCGAACTCGTGGAAGAGCGCCATGTTGTCGCTCTTGTCGTCGGCATAGTGTCCCAGAAAGCAGACGTCCTGCAACCCCAGCGTGCCGCCGCCGCCCAATCCGCCCTGAACGTGGAGCGTTCCCCACGCGAAACTCGGACGGGTCAGGGATTGCGAAAGCAGCGTCTCGGCGCTCAGCGTATTGAGCGCGTTGTCGACGAAGCGGTGGTCGTTGACCCGCAGCGAATCCTGATACTCTTGTGTCGAGAACAGGTAGGCCATGTTCAGCGACATGGCCACGGCCTCGCGGCAATGCGCGGGGTTCATGGCGAGCCAGTAAGGGTGATTCGGGTATTCGAAATTGGAGAAGCTGATACTCCATGTAGTCTTGATGGCCGCGAACTTCTTGTAATAGGGATCTTCGCATTCGATGCGCAGGGCAAGGTCCTCCGGTCCCAGATGCGGGTTTTTCAGGATAAGAATGGTCTTCCCCGCCGCGGTCGTATACTCCTTGTCCGCTGAAACGAAGGGAACGGATGTCCGGAATTCAAGGAACGGAGGCACAATGTCGAACTGCGCCAGCAGGAATTCGTCCGGATAGCCCTCGACCGAGGCCCAGACTTTCAGGTCGCGGATGCGCCGCGGCGAGTAGGCCCGCAGCTGCAACTCCTGGTTTTCGGTCACGGAAACCTGAACCGGCCGGCGGGGATCGAACGAGCGTTGCGCCGGATCGAGGAAAATGCTCTCCGGTTCGTCGTCCTGCAACATGATAATATGGTTCTCGGAGGTATAGTCTTCCGGGGAGGCCATGTGGATAAGCCCCGAGAGTCCGGCCGCATCCGGATTTCCGCCGGGCGGCGTATCGAGGTTCTCTTCCGAGCAGTTCCAGAATAAGATGCAAAGGCCGGCCGCAGCGAAGAGTCTGATTTTTGCGATGCTGTTTCGAATAAACATAAATCGGTCGTTTTACAGGTTTGACACTCGGTTGTTATTGTACGGATGGCTCTTCGACGATTTCGTGTGTCCGCATGTCCACGAAGAATTCGCGCGAAGCTCCGCGTGCCGCCGGCTCCGAAACCCGCAGCAGATGCCTGCCCGCCCGTTCGTATTCGCGGATTTCGTTCTTGTGCACGGCCATTTTCACCAGAGCCCGCTTCGAGATATCCGAGATCCAGAATACGGAATCGGCCTGTGCCTGAATGTATGCGGGCTGCGAAAAGGCATGTCCTCCGATTGCCGGCAGGCTTTTGCTCCAATTCCCATCGGCCCGGTCGTATATATGGATGCCGTTCCCGCCCGTAACATAATAGCGTTCGGGAGTTACGGCCAGTCCCGTGGGAGCGAAGGCGGGTGAAAGAGCCTGTTCCGGCAGGTCGAGGGCGGCATCGTTCTCCATCTCCGCTGCCGCAGAAATATCCAGCACGTGGATTTTCCGCTGGTTGTAATCCGTCAGCAACAGGCGTCCCGCTCCGTCAGGGCGCATACAGTGCGTTGCGAAATTGTTGTTCACGGCGCCTACCGCCGCACTGCGGCGGTAGCGGGATACCTGCTGATAGTTTGCAGGCGTTACGTCCGCTTCCCGGTAGAGACTCACGGTGCCGTTCTTGTCCCGGCTGAACACCAGTCCGTCGGCCACAGCCACGGCCTGCGCCTGAAACACGGCGTTGTTCCAGTTGCCGTTGCCGATGCACCCGGCGTATTCGAGTGCCGGGAGCGTGAAGCAGTGAATCCTCGACTCCCGTTCGGCGACATAGAGACGGCCGGCAGTCGGGACGATGGCTTCGATTCTGCTGTCGAAATGTTTCTGCTCGCCGTTGAAATCCCATGAATCCAGCGTGCGCAGCACCTTTTCCCGTTGGGTGTCGAAGAGCAGCAGACTGTTGTCCGCATTGCAGGCTACGAAGAGCGTGTCGCCCAGGCTGCCCAGTGTATAGGGCGTGAAGTCGTCCGCGGAGAGATCCTCCGCCGTAAGAACCCGTTCGGCTTCATAGGAATAATACCAGTAACTTTCGTATTTGTCGGCTTCGGGAGCCGGAGAAGGCGATCCTTCGTCGCTTTTGCCGCAGCGGACGATCGTCAGTATGCTCAACGTAAGGAGCAGGTAGCGCAGCGACAGGATGGAAAAGGAAATTTTCGTTTCGGTAGTTCCATTTTTCATCGTTGTGTTCCGTTAAATAGTGTTTATAGCTTCAAAAAACGAGGGGCGCAAAGATAATTCAAGTTTCGGACATTTCTAACGACCGGGGGCATTTATTTCGTATGTCAACAACGGATATCACTTGGAATCAATGTAATACAAATGCAATTTCCGGATTGCGGCGACCTGATGCCGTGTCAAGGCATATCGTGTCTGTCTCCATCTGTTCTGCAATGCTGCGGGGCGCTTACGGGCGCGCTCTTTATTGGCCTCGAATTCTTTGCATTCGGAATGGTTCTCTCCTGTTCTTTACCATAAAGTTTATAAATAAGATTAGAAATGGCTCAAAGTAAAAGATAAGAAATACTTTATTTTGATCTCAAAGGCATTACTCTCCATCGAATAGAACAGAATCAATTGTCGGATTGCATATCCGAACCTCGTTTATGTCAATGGTGCTTCCCATTTCAGACAATTTGACGATATTTTATTTTGTCGATTGTTTTTATATGGTATTTACACCGATAATATTTAAAGTCCGATATGATCGGGGTAGCCTCATTCTCTTAATGAAGATTGCTATTATGCAAACTTAGCGATCTTTGGGCGAAAGAAAAACTGTTTTGCTTTTTGATATTGGAATAAAATGAGATGTGTTTTTTTCCGAGAACCATGCGGAAAAGAAGGAAGCAGACTGCAAGTTGGATGACGATGTTGCCTTGTGACAGGTGCGCTGGATTCGGAAATCTCGTATGAACGGTATTGAAGTATGATAAGGATGTGGAGCTGAGACTTGGCGCCAAATAAAAAATTGTGATGTTATCATCGGTAAGTGCCGTAGCCTCAATACTGGAATCGGGGCTAGATGAGATACGTGATACCAACTCAAATCTGATGGTAGCTACGGAGTTATTGATGGAGAATATGACAATATTTATAAGCCATATGTTTCTCATCTGCAAGATCAGTCAGCGAAATTCCGGATACATAGCACGTCTTCAGATGTTTTTGTAGAGTTTCCGGAAGCTATTATGTAATTTAATGAAACGAGACATTCGAAATCTGCTTTTTGTCGTATTATAAAAATATTATGTCTGTTATTCGGAAAATTAATAATATGGAAAATCATAATTTTGCAGTTGATAATCAATATACATTGTTATGTCTTTGTGTAATATACAAGAACATTTGGGGTGCCGTTATTATGTGAAAGAAGAAGATGCATTGTTCCGACACTATCGGTTAGATGATGGCGGAGACATATCGGATATGAACAATGACCGCAGTGCATTACTCTATATTGCCGAAGGTAGTCTCCATGTTGTTTTAGGACATTATTCTCCGCGCAAAATCGAGAAAGGACAGTTGTTGTTTCTACCGAAAAATATTAGATTCTGCGGACAGTCTGTAGGTCTGAGCCGCTTCGTGGCAAGTTTCTTTGCCGGAGGATTGCCTTTTTGTAATAAATATGATCTGGCTAATTTGCGGTGCCAGAGATGTCGGTATGGAACCTGTCAAAATTCCCTTCCTCTTCGAAAATTTCCTCAAATTGCTTGTTGCCAAAAAATCGAGTCTTTTTTTTTGAGTCTATCGGAGTATTTGGACGACGGGCTTAACTGCGCTCATTTCCATAAAGTCAAGCAGGAGGAATTATGCATTCTTCTGCGTTGTTATTATTCGCCGGAAGAGCTTTATACGCTCTTGAAATTTGTCATTGGCAATGACGATCGTTTCCGTGATTTCGTGCTCCGGTATTATAAAGATGTCAATGATGTCAGCGCTTTTGCCGCGCTGGCCCATATGAGTGTGCGTAATTTCCAACGCAGATTCAAAGCGGAGTTCAAGCGACCGGTTTTGGAATGGCTTAACGAACGCCGTGCTGAAGGTATCCTGCGCGAAATCTGCGATACCGACACCAATATTTCTGAAATTGCATGGAATCATGGCTTTACAACTCAATCTTATTTCACGACCTTTTGTAAGCACTATTTTGGAAAGACACCTTTGGAACTCCGCCGCCAGAAGTCGGTATTTGTAAAAGGAGACAGCGTCTTTTCTACCGAGATTTTAGAGAGGACAGACTGCATGCCGGCGTCGAAAAATAGCCGGTGCTTAAAATCAAAAAATAATTAATTCACCTAAAATCTCTGCAAAAGCATCTATCAGGTAACTATAAACTAAAAACCAATTTTACGAATTATGCGAATCAGCAGATTGATATTGTTTTTATTTTTGCTCGGTAGCTGCTGGACTAGCTCCGGGCAGGAAACGATGCGGACGGATACAATCAGTGTAAAGATTTATTTCCGTCAGGGATATTCGACGCTGAACCCGTCGTTTCAAGACAATGGGCCGCGTCTTGACATGCTCATTCGAAAGATCACCGACTTCAATCAGGATCCGATGTGTCGGATTCAATCGATTCGCATTGTGGCTTCCTCATCACCCGAGGGAAACTCTGTATTGAACAAGCGCTTGTCCGAAAAAAGGGCGATTCGGATTTCCGATTTTCTGCGTCGTTCGACAGACCTTCCCGATTCGCTGATTGAAACCGATCCTCGCGACATTGGCTGGCTCGAGTTGACCGGATTGGTTGAAACTTCGAATATGCCTTATCGAGACGAAGTGTTGGATATTCTGCATTATACACCCGAGTGGATTATTCGCAATGGCAAGGTCGTCGATGGGCGCAAGCGACAATTGTGGATGTTACATGGTGGCGATTGCTGGCGATATATGGAAGAGTATTTCTTTCCGGAATTGAGAGGAGCTGATGTCCGTGTTGTCTGTCAGGTCGTACGTCAGTCTGAGTCGGTTGTCCTTCCGGCAGAGCGCGATACGGTCGCTTCCACGTCTCGTGATCCGATTGTGGCCGTCCGGCGTGACACAACCGTTTCCCGCGATACGGTTCGCACTTCCGACGTCGCGGAGCCGCTTTGTAAACCTTTCTACATGTCGCTCAAAACGAACCTGCTCTACGATGTGGCTCTTGTCCCGAATATCGGTGCGGAATTCTTCGTGGGCCGCGGGTGGTCGATCTGCGGCAGCTGGATGTATGCGTGGTGGAAGAGCGATAGGCGTCATCGTTATTGGCGAACGTACGGCGGAGAGTTGGATCTCCGAAAATATTTCGGACGTCGGGCGTCCGAGAAACCGCTTACGGGGCATCATTTGGGGGTTTACGGACAGATCTTTACTTACGATTTCGAAACGGGTGGCCGGGGATACATGGGCGGCAAACCGGGCGGTACGCTTTGGGATAAGATGAACTATGCCGTAGGCTTGGAGTACGGTTATTCATTACCTGTCGGTCGTCGTTTGAACCTCGATTTTACCGTTGGAGTAGGTTATTGGGGTGGAGAATATCAAAAATACCTTCCTGAAGACGGAGACTATGTCTGGATCGAAACCAGGCAACGTCACTGGTTCGGTCCGACGAAAGCGGAAATATCGTTGGTGTGGTTGCTCGGTCGCGGGAACTATAATACAAAGAAAGAAGGTAAACGATGAAACCGAAGAAGATGAAAAAGCGTGTTTGTACGATAGCTGCCGCCATTCTTGCAGTTTTGACATCCTGCGAGCATAAGGAACTTTGTTGCGATCATACATCCTCGGTCGCTGTAAATGTGATTTTCGACTGGCAGAATGCACCGGATGCAACGCCCCGATCAATGTCCTGCTATTTGTTCCCGACCGATGGAGGAAAGGTGCTGCGTTATGAATTCACGAACCGAACCGGTGGTGTGATTCGGGTTCCTGCCGGACGTTACGACGCCTTGTGCCTGAACAGCGACACGGAAACCATCAACTACCGGAATACGGAGAAAGAGAAGAGTTTCGAGGTAACGACGCGAACCACGGTACTGTTGTCGGGCCTCGCCTCTCTGGGGGGACGTTTGTCCGAAGCACCTCGTGCCGGGGATGCGGAAAACGAGCGCGTAGTGCTGTCTCCGGATATGCTCTGGAGTGACCATGCAGAGAGTATTGAACTGGAACGGACATCTGCGCCGCAGACGGTCACGTTGTATCCGAAAGTGTCGGTTTGCAGATATACGGTCGAAATTCGCAATGCGGAAAATTTGAAATATGTGTCAAGCATCAGCGGTTCGCTGTCGAGCCTGGCAGGAGGTCTGTTTGCCGGAAAATCCGAAACGACCGAGGAACTCGTTACAATCCCCTTCGAGGTCACTGTATCCGCAGACAAATCTACTCTTAGGGGCGGTCTACTGACTTTCGGTCATTGTCCGTCGAAGCAAAACAGACATCGACTGATCGTTTATGCTATATTATCCGACGAAAGTAAGTGGTATTACACCTATGACGTAACGGATCAAATCCATTTGGCTCCTGATCAGCGTAATGTGCATATCGTTTTGGACGGGCTTCCGTTGCCCAAACCTATCGTCAATGGCGGCGGTTTCCAGCCTTCGGTGGATGAGTGGCAAAGTGTGGATGTCGATATCGAGATGTAAAATGTAATGATCTTCCCGATTTTGTGGGGCATAGATCAATGTTAAACCCTTTAATTAATTCACTGATGAAAAAACAATTATTTTTAATGGTCGTGGCGGCTCTTGCCATGGCATCGTGCTCGAAGGATGAATCGACGGGCATCAACAATGGCAACGCGATCGATTTCCGTGTAGCCATGCAGACTCGTGCTTCGGAAACGACAACGGCTAACATCACGAACTTTTTCGTGACGGCGCTCGACAAGAACAACGCCAACTACTTTACCGATGCTGAGTTCACAAAGGACGGGGCTTTCTTCACTTCTACTCCGGCCTATTATTGGCCCAGCGACGGCAGCAACCTTTCGTTCTTTGTTTATTCTCCTTCGGCTGCGGACTTGGGTGCTACCGTAACGATTAATTCGACGACCAAGACGCTCGCTGATTTCCAGCCCGCAACGACGATCGCCGACCAGAAGGATTTCATCACCGCCACTGCTACGGGCAGCAAAACCGATGAGGCGGCGGGTGTCGCCCTGACGTTCGGGCACCGACTTTCCCAGATCGAGATCAAGGCTAAAAACACGAACGACGGTTATGTTTATAAGGTTCAGGGCGTGCGTATCGGACAGCCGGTTTCGAAGGCGACGTTCGATTTCGGAACGGCCTCTTGGCAGTTGGGAGCGGTAAAGACCAATTATGAAGCGATCTATGCGGGTAGCGAAAAGATACTGAACGGTACGGCCGCATCGATTATGGCGGTGGCAGACGACAATGCGATGCTCCTCCCGCAGCAGCTTACAGCCTGGACTTCCGACACGGACAAGTCCAATACCAACAAAGGTGCATATCTGGCCGTGAAGATCAATATTACGACCAAGGACGGCGCTCGTGTCTATCCTGTGGCCTCTGTCGGCGAATACGACTGGGCAGCCGTAGCCGTCAATACGAATTGGCAGGCGGGACAGAAGTATACCTATACACTCGATTTCTCGAACGGTGCAGGTAAGGTCGATCCCGAGAAGCCGACTCCTACGGATCCTACGGATCCTTTCAAACCGGGCGAAGATATTCTGGGCAGCCCCATTAAGTTTACGGTAGAGGTTACTCCTTGGGCCGATGTTGCGCAGGATGTGAATATGTAAAAAATCGTTCGACAGCACAGCTGTCGAACAAATAAGATCGGGCGGGGTTGAACCGAATAAACGTGTCGTATGTTAAGAGGCATAGTGCGTGACATGTATCGGGGAGAAGTCTGTAATAGGATTCTCTGTCCCCTCCCGATCACTAAAGTGGGATGTTCGTCTTCTTTGGAAGTCGATTAAAATAAAAATACGATATGTTATGAAAACAACAGGACTTTTACTTTCTGCAGGTCATTTGCAGGTTATAGGAACGGTTGCTGCGGTGCTTCTGTTTGTTGCTTGTTCAAACGATCTGACGACAGACACGGCACTTCAAGGTGGTGTTTTGCGCTTCGAGGTAGCCGAGGCCAGCGACTGGCACTCTCGACCACAGAGCCGTGCTGTCAGAAATACAGCCGAGATATCGGAAATAACGACTGAATCAGAATCAACAGGCGTTTTAACATTGCAGGGCAAAAAACCTGCGGACACGCTGTTCCTGCACGCCTCGGTCGCCGACGGAATCGCCGAGCCGCACCTGAATGTACAAACCGACCGATCGCAGACGCGTGCTACTCCCGTCGAAACGGCGACTTTTTACGATTCGTTCGGTGTATTGGCTTCGGTTTATACGGGGACTTGGAGCGAGGATTCCTGCCTACCGGATTATATGTACGATGTCGAGGTGACGAAAGTATCCTCCTGGACGACCTCCTATTACTGGCCAGGCGCCGGACGCAACATCCGTTTCTTCGCTTACGCGCCCTACGGCGGCCAAGGGATCGTCATTTCGGATAAGACGTCGGCCGGTACTCCGTCGATCACCTACACGATCCCGACAGCCGTCGCCGACCAGCAGGATTTGCTGGTCGCTGCTACCTCCGGGATGACCGGCAATACCGCTGCGGCGGCTCCATTGAGTTTCGCTCACGCACTCACTGCCGTACGCTTCACCACGGGCGACGATATGATGGCCGGGCGCATTACGAAAATCACACTCAAGGGCGTTTACGGTTCCGGTTCGCATACGATGGGTTCCGATTCGTGGGACGGTTACGGCGCTACGACAGACTTTTCGCAGACACTTGCGGCTACTGTGGACGGGGCTGCAAACCAGGAGGTCACTCCTGTCGCAGCGACCTTCATGATGTTGCCGCAGACGCTTCCGTCGGGCGCTTCGATCGAGGTCGTCTATACGGACGACCTGACTTCGACACAACGAACTTTAATCGCCTCTATCGCAGGCAGCCAATGGCCGATGGGCAGAACCGTCACTTACCGGATTTCGACGTCGAGCATCGTAATCACTCCGACTTTTACCGTGACGGCTCCGGCCGATTTTACCTATGCCGGAGGCAGCAAAAATTATTCGGTGACCAGCTATGCCGCCGTTTCCCGGCCGGGCGATGCTACGCGAACCGTTCCGGTGGCCTGGATCGCCGAATTTGTCGAGGATGACGGCAGCGGAGGCTACAACGTGATCGCCCGTCCGGAATGGCTCACAGCTTTTACCGCGAGCGGCAACGGCGGTACGTCTGCCACGACGTTCTCGGCTACGGCCATGGCTCAACAGGGAGTGACCTCCAATGCGCATAACGATGCGTTGCAGGCGGCTCCGGCCGTGAGCGGGACATACGATCTCTCGACCTCCGGCGGCACGACCGCGATGCGAACCGCCAACTGTTACGTCATCAACGCCCCGGGACAGTACTCCCTGCCGTTGGTCTATGGTAACGCTATCAAGGACGGCGGTACGAACGCTTCAGCCTACACTTCGCAGTCCAGCGGAACGTACGTATTGAAGACCTTCGTAAACCATCTAGATGCAGCTATCACCGATCCTTATATCTATAACAATGCGGGGTGTACACCCCTGGATGCCGTACTCGTTTGGCAGGACGAGGAAAATCTGGTGACGAATGTTAGACTTTCGTCCGACAAGCACAACCTGACCTTCGACGTGACGCAAGCGACTATCAAACAAGGTAACGCTATCGTGGCCGTGCGTGACACGGACAGCCGTATCATGTGGAGCTGGCATATTTGGGTAACGGACTTCGTGCCGGGGCTCGCGCCGACCGTGGAGGAGCGTTACGATCCTGTGAAGACGCAGCGGGATAAGGTTGTGACCAATTATCAAGGGGTAAAATATACTTTTATGGGGGTTAATCTCGGCTGGTGCGATGCGGAAACTACCACCTATGCTGCCCGCAGCGTGCAGGTTCGCTTCACGCAGGCGGAGACCGGTGCCATGCAGGTCATAACGCTCACCCAGGCATCGCATTCGGTCGTAAATTCCGGTAACCAGCCTTATTTCCAGTTCGGACGCAAGGATCCGATGTTGGCCGGTATTTGCGACGCTTCCGGCTCCGCAGTCGATAAGGACTGCTATTCCGACGGCTATGCGTTCGACAAGTCGGGAACGGGCAAAGTCGCCATCGGTCTCTCTATTCAAAATCCGCATGTGTTCTTCAATTATGGAGGCGTTGTGCCTCAAGATTGGTGCGCCACGTCCTATTACAATCTTTGGAGCGTCGACAATGCGGTAACGACGGCTAACGACAATGCGGTGGTTAAGACGATTTACGATCCTTCGCCCGTCGGCTACCATCTGCCTTCGTCGAACGCCTTTACGGGCTTTACGTATAACAGTGAAAATCTTGTTGGAACTTCTAATTTTACTTCTCGGTTCAACTCACCCTATACCTCCAAAGTCGATTGTCCCGATAATTTTGGCTGGGAGTTTTATTGTAACAAAATGAATGGAGAGAGTAGTTATGATATTGCTGGTGGTACGGTCTTTTTTCCGGCTTCTGGCTATCGCAGTTACTTGCCGGGTACGACGGACTTTGTTGGCCTCAATGGTTACTATTGGTCGGCTGTTCCGTATTCGGGAAGTTCCTCTCGTAGCTTATACTTCTTTGCGTTGTATGTCGGCCCATTGTATGACAACTATCGCACCTACGGGTTTGCGATACGTCCCGTCCGAGAGTGAGCTTTAGGAAATCATGTGAGATAATTTATGTCGGGAATTATTTCCCTAAACTCGATAAAAATAAAACGGATCGAAATGAACAAGAAAGAATTCGTAAAAGCTGTATCCTCCGAAGGCGGATTGCCTCTTTCCGATGCAGCCAGAGCCGTCGAAGCGATGATCCAAGTCATCTGTTATGCCATAAGCAAGGGGCAAAAGGTCGTACTGAGTGGGTTCGGGACATTCCTGACTCGCGAATACCCTGCTCGTAAGGGGTATAATCCCCGTACAGGGGGTGTGCTCGGAGTCGAACCTCGCCGGGTCGCGAAATTCAGATCCGGAACGCGTCTGAAAGCGGCAGCCGACAAAAAACGATGATCAATCGGAACTCTGTTCCGGATAAAAAAACAATACAAACCCATAAACGAATATGAAAGTAACTTTGAAAAAAGGTCTTATGACCTCGGTACTGCTCCTCGCGCTGGCGGGGGCGGCGGCTCAAGAGAACGGGAATCGTGATGCAAACAACAAGATAGTACGCGGTCCCTACGAAACCAACCGTTTTTTTGACAACATCTTTATCGGCATTGCCGGCGGCGTGAATATCTATCACGGAGAAAACGACTCCTACGGGTCTTTGGGAAAACGCCTCGCTCCAGCGCTCGACGTGAACGTCGGCAAATGGTTCACCCCTTCGATCGGTGCCCGCATCGGCTACTCCGGCATCAATGCCAAAGGCTGGATCACAGGGCAGACGTTATATGCCAAAGGGATATTCGATGAAAAGGCCGGTGTCTACAACGAAAAATTCGGCGTTTCATACCTGCATACGGACTTCTTGTGGAACTTTTCCAACGCCGTGAGCGGCTACAAGGAGACCCGTACGTGGAACTTTGTACCGTTCTTCGGAGCTGGGTGGGCCCGTTCGTACGGCAATGGAACCAACGATAATGAACTCGCAATAAGCGTCGGCTTGCTGAACAATATCCGCCTGTGCAACCTTGTGGATCTGACTCTGGAGGCCCGTCATATGTTTGTGAACCAGCGTTTCGACGGCGTTTCGCGTGGCAGTAGAGGCGAAGGTATGACCTCGGTGACGATGGGTCTGACATTCAAACTCAATCGCCGCAACTTCAAACGCGCGGCGGCTCCGATGGATATCACGCCCTACCTGAACCGTATCGAAGCTCTGGAGAGCGACAATACGATGCTCTCCGGCAAGAATAAGGCCCTCACTGATGAGAATACGGCATTGCGCAATCGTAAACCAGAGGTCGAAAGCGTGACCGTAACGACGGTATCCGCCACACCTGTGGCGCTTTTCTTCGAAATCGGCCGGGCTACGCTCGACAAGAAGGAACTTGCAAACCTCGACTTCTATGTAAAGAACGCGCTCGAAGCAGACAAGCAAAAGACCTTCACGCTGTATGGCGGCGCAGACAAGGCCACGGGAACGGCCGACTTCAACCGGAAGTTGAGCGAGAAGCGTATGCAGTATGTCTATGACCTGCTTGTCAACAAGTACGGCATTTCGAAAGACCGTTTGAAGACAGTCGCCGAAGGCGATACCAACAACCGTTTCTCCGAGCCGGAACTTAACCGTACGGTGATCATCATGGAATAATTTACTTAGATGCGTTATGTTCTGAAGGAAGCACAAAATAATCACCGCTGTAACTTGTCGGTTTACAGCGCCCCCCCCCAAAAAAAAAGTTGTTGGGATTGGCCTATAAGATATACAACGGAAACAAAGCTCCGGGAGTAAGGCGTTCCGGAGCTTTGCCTATGTTTCATATCGGAGGTTATCATTGGATTTCCGGTGCGAACTTCCGATTTTTTTCGTTGCTCGTTTTTGGACAGAGAACTTGGTTTAAGATTCGTTTACGGGATTTATTCCTGCTCCGGATCCGTATTCTTGCCAAGGAAAATTCCCGTCACCGAAGCTGCTTCGCCGTAGCGGGTCAACACGTTGGCCAATTGGTTGAATCCGGTGCCTGTGTTGCATATATCGTCGAACAGAAACACATGCCGTCCTTGGAAACGGTTGTAATGTATGCGCAGGTTGTCTATTTTACTCTTGTAAAGTATTCCCCGCATGGAAGGCCGGGAGTGTGTTATTTCGATTGCGTCGAATCCGTTTTCGATGCCTGTGGTTTTGCTCAGCAGACGGCAGAATGCCTCGAAACGGCGTTCGTTCGCTCCGGAGCCGGATGCGGGAATGACGGTCAAAATAGCATCGGACAGCTTGCCGGCAAGTTTTTCTTCCCTCCGCATCGCCTGTTCCACCAAGCGTACGGTTTCCCAAGGACCCGCAATAGGTTTTCCATCCTTGAAACGATAGATGAACGCGTTGTAAAATCTCGTATTGGGAGTTCCGTAGGTGGCGATATAGTCCCCCAGAGCGTAACAGTCATAGTTGTCAAAACAACCGGTCTTAAAATGGTGCTTGAAGCGTACCGGCACTGGGACGATGGCAAGACTGTAACCGTTTTGCCGTTCATTCTCCATTGCCTGCTTATACCATGCCGCGCGGTTCGTGTTGCATATCCAGCAGTCGAGTCCTGTCCATGACGTCAGGCCGCCGAACATACGGATACCTTCGGTTGCCGAGAGCAAAGGATTGCTATAGTCCGTTAGGGCCCAATGCATCTCTTGGAGCACGGAATGAAACCGGTGATAAATGTCATAGGTCGCCGCTACGATGAACGAAGCGTCCTTAATCCGGCAGACGAACTCCGTTTCTGCGGATTGGACGAACTCACTGATCCGGCGTACGACATCCAGCCCTTCACTGTCGTTGCGGTTGCCCGGCAGATATTCTATATTCAATTTCATGACGCTCCGAAATAAACAGGGCTATAAATATAGCAAACAATCGGGAAATTTCCTGCGATCCATACGGATTTTATAACGCAGTCGAGTTTCTACAACATTTTCGCATCCAGCAATTCCCCGGCAGGAATCTCCACCGTCTGATGCCGGGCTCCGTTCTTCTCGATGATTTCCAGCAACAGCACCTTGTCATCGGAGATCGTTAGTTTAGGCAGCGCGAATACCGTCCTTTGCCGCTGGTGCCCCCTCACGACGGCCTGATCATTGCAGACGCGCAGGATTTCGAGCATCGTCTGCTGCTGCGCCGTGCGCTTGGCGAGTTTGCGATCTGCTACGATGAACCGCCACGCATCCACCTCGAAGGAGATATTCGTATCGTTATACATACAAGTATGTATGTAAACGACATCGTTGGAAACATAAATTCCCAGCACCTCGACCCCGATGCCGTACTTTTTCGTGCGAATGCCCTTCACATCCGTACGGTTCTGCCGGTATATGTCGCTCAACATGCGTTTTATGGTCGCGGGTTTCTCACGGCCGACCTCGCGCAGCAGCACCCGCCCCTCGTCGTCCTGCGAGAGATGCTCACGCCGCAGGTGGTCGGCGTCGGCGAAGGCCAGCCCCGTCAGACAGCAGAAGACGAAGACGTCGCGGATGCGGGCCAGCCGGTGGTCGAGCTCCTTGCGGGTCAGCAGTTCCAGTTCGTGCGCCGTGAGGTGTTCTTTGGCCTGCACCTCGTCTTCCTTGAGCTTGTAGTAGCGGAACGGATTTTTCGTAATCCACTCGTTGCGCAGGCAGTAGAGGACGAAGTTGTGCAGACAGTCCATGACGGCGACCGCCCCGTTGTGGCGGCAGCGGTGGGCGGTTTGCAGGAAGAGGTTGAAGCCGTCCAGAAACTCGTAGTTCATTCGCTCGATGGGGATGTCCTCGGCCTTGCCGCGCTGGGCGAGATACTGTTTCAGGTAGCGCAGCAGCCGTTCGTACTTGTCGGCCGTGCGCTGCGTGATGCGTACGCCCACCTCGCCCTGCCGTCGCTTCGCATAGTTGGTAAGGCCCGCGATGAGCATCATCGTGTTGCAGGTAGGGTTCAGGTAGCGCTGCTTGATCTGCGCAGCATTGGCCGCATAGCCTTCGGCCAGCAGTTTGGTGCGGATGTCGATGATTTTGACGCGGAAATAGTTCAGTCGCTCGTTGACCTGAATGGCCAGCTTGTTCGTTCCCATCGCACGCTCCTTGTGCTGGTTCCACGTTTCGGGATTGCTGTCGCACTGGGTGTAGATCTCCTGCCGGAGCCCCCTCCGGTCGTAATACGTGCGAAGATGGGCGCCAGCCCGTTCTTTTTCGGCCTTCCTTTTTGCATCAGGAAAAGGATGGCAAATGTCTCTTGTCTCATGACGTTGAAATTTTGGGGGTTAACAAAACGTCCGCAAGAGAGATTTATTACGACGTAAAACGCAGCGAAACAACGCATTGCAAACGCATTCGGGAGCAGGTTCCGTCGCGCGACCCGTTTTTCGGTTCCGCTCCCTTTCGTGCTCCCGCGAGTTTTCTCCGGGTTGCTTTCCGCTTCCGGCTCGGGGAATCGTTCGAATCCTTTGCAAAACGATGATATACAACGGATTTTCCTTCTTTTGCACCGGAAGGGCAACGAAAAAGGAGCCCCGGATGAAGGCTCCTTTGTGCGGATAAAGGGACTCGAACCCCCACGCCGTAAGGCATCAGATCCTAAGTCTGACGTGGCTACCAATTACACCATATCCGCATCATTTCCGCATGGGGTGCGTCGGGCGCATCCCCGCGAATGAGGCAAAGATAGGTAAAAATTCACAAAACACAATCCGGGCGGGGGATTATCCGGCTTTTTTTGTTTACATTTGTAGGTAATTTCGCCGACTTATGCCCCGACAGATAACCCTCGTCCTCACGCCGAAACAGGCCGCCGATCCGAAGTACTGCACGTCGCTCGCAGCGCGGCGCATGGGCATCCGGGAGACGGATGTGGCGCTAGTGCGCGTCGTGAAGCGGTCGATCGACGCCCGGCAGCGGCAGGTGAAGATGAACCTGACGCTCGAAGTCTATGTCGATCGGGAGCCGCAGCCCGGCCCCGTGCATTTCGACTATCCTTCGGTCGAGGGGCGGACGGAGGTCGTCGTCGTCGGATCGGGCCCCGCGGGGCTGTTCGCGGCCCTGCGGCTCATCGAACTGGGACTGCGGCCCGTGATTCTCGAACGGGGGCGCGACGTCTCGGCCCGCAAGCGCGACATCGCACGGATCAACCGCAACGGCCCCGTCGATCCCGACTCGAACTACGCTTTCGGCGAGGGCGGCGCGGGAACCTTTTCCGACGGCAAGCTCTTCACGCGCAGCAAGAAGCGCGGCGATTACAACAAGGCGTTGCAGACGCTCGTCTTTCACGGCGCCACGCCCGAAATCCTCTGCGAAGCCCATCCCCATATCGGCACCGACAAGCTGCCCTATATCATCCGCAATATCCGGCGGACGATCGCCGATGCGGGCGGGGTGTTCCGCTTCGACAGCCGCGTGACGGATATTCTGCTGCACGACGGGCGGATCCGCGGTGTCCGCTGCGGCGACGAGCGGATCGAGGGGGCCGCCGTGGTGCTCGCTACGGGGCATTCGGCGCACGACGTGTACGAACTGCTGCACGCGCGTGGCGTGCGCATCGAGGCCAAGCCCTTTGCGATGGGCGTGCGCATCGAGCATCCGCAGGCGCTCATCGACTCGATCCAGTACCATTGCCGGACTCGCGGCGAGTACCTCCCGGCGGCTTCCTATTCGCTCGTGAGCCAGGAGAACGGGCGCGGCATCTATTCGTTCTGCATGTGTCCGGGCGGGTTCATCGTGCCGGCGATGACCGATGCCGCGCAGTCGGTCGTGAACGGCATGTCGCCCAGCGGCCGCACGTCGCCCTTCGCCAATTCGGGGCTGGTGACCGAGGTGCGGCTCGCGGATTTCGAGTACCTGCGTCCCGAGTGGGGCGAACTGGCGGGGCTGAAGTTCCAGCAGCGGTTCGAGCAGGCGGCCCGGCGCGAGGGCGGGGAGCATCAGATCGCCCCTGCGCAGCGTGTGTCGGATTTCGTGGCGGGCCGGGCCAGCGGGTCGCTGCCCGCGACGTCGTACATTCCCGGCATCGTTCCCTCGCGGCTCGATCGGTGGATGCCGGAATTCATCGCGCGGGCATTGCGGCAGGGCATTTCGACCTTCGGACGGAGAATGCGTGGCTACCTCACGGACGAGGCGGTGGTCGTGGGTGTGGAGTCGCGCACCTC
>NXNQ01000042.1_pt1 | contig 24247 bp, 16 predicted proteins | sample 2041051 | NCBI WGS metagenome assembly NXNQ01 (sample SAMN07660620, study PRJNA407663) | chicken gut metagenome | isolation source: caecum content untreated animal with the unique ID 563 | host: Gallus gallus domesticus | place: Czech Republic: Brno | collected 2016
GATGCGGTTCGAGGCCGCAGGGCATAGCCCGAACAGCGGAGCCTGGTTGCTCAACTGGATGCATTGCATTCCGATGTCGATCGCTACGATTCCGAAAACAAACGAGGCGTAGCTCTCCGCGCCGAACAGGAACAGCGCCCAGGCGATGAACTGCAGGAGTGCGCCGATGCAGTTGAAGCGGTGTATGCCTACGCGGGTGATGTATTTCCCGGCGACGGTGGCGGTCAGCGCCCCTGCGATGCCGCATAATCCGAGTATTCCGACGATGTCGCTGCCGGCATGGAACGGCGCCTGCGCCATCTTGAAAGCCAGCGAAGCCCAGAAACAGAGCAGTGCGCCGAATGCGAAGGCGGCGCGCACGGAGTACAGCCGGAGGAGCGGGTATTGCCTGAGAAGCGTGAAGAGCGAACGCATCAGCGCGCCGTAGCTGCCCGAGAAATTGGGACGGGTGTCGGGCAGGATGCGGAATGCGGCGATGGCCGAGAGCGTCATCAGCCCCGTGGCCATGACGTACATTTCACGCCATCCGAGCCATTCGCCCACGGCGCCGCTCACCACGCGCGAGGCGAGGATTCCCGTGAGAAGTCCCGAGAGGACGATGCCCTCGTTGCGGTTTTTCTCCTCGGGGCGGGAGTATTGGGCCGCGAGCGGGATGAAGAACTGCGGGACGACAGAGCAGATGCCGATGACGAGCGAGAAACCGTGGATCGCCCGGATGTCCGAGGCCGCGGCGGTCGCCGCCAGCGACAGGATCAGCAGGGCGAAGACCGCAAGAAGGATGCGGCGGCGGCTCACGAGATCGGCGAGCGGGATGAGGAATAACAGTCCGAGGGCGTAACCCGCCTGGGAATAGAGAGCGATGTGGTTGGCCGCGAGCGTCGAGATGCCGAGGTCCTGCCGGATCATGTCGAGCAGCGGCTGGTTGTAGTAGAGGTTGGCGACGGAGACGCCGGAGATGACGGCCAGCGTGTAAAGCAGCCGGCGCGGAAGCCCGGCGTCCTCTTTCAGCATCGTTTTCATCGTTTGCGGTTTTTTCTGAGCAAAGCTACGAAGAAAATCGGCAACCCCCGAACCGGTCCGGAGAAAACTCCGGCCGGGCCGGTTGCTGCGGCCCGGAGTGTCGGTTGGAGCGGCACGAACCGCTGTGTAACTCTGCCGGATTGTAACGTGTTGCTGTCGAATATGTTGCCGGCCTAATTTTCCCCGCTTCGGCGACCGGCTGCCGCCGGAGTGACGGATGGAAGTCCGGCCCGGTTTTTGCATCGTGACCGAAAATCGAAAGGAGAAAAAGATGGACAAAGTACTGCACCGTGCGGCGACGCGCGGCCATGCCGACCACGGTTGGCTCGATACCTATCATACGTTCAGTTTTGCGGACTATTACGATCCGAAGCGGATCCATTTCGGGGCGCTTCGGGTGCTGAACGACGATACCGTGGCACCCGGCGAGGGGTTCGGAACCCACCCGCACGCCAATATGGAGATCGTTTCGATTCCGCTTTCCGGGGCGCTGCGACACCGTGACAGTATGGGGTATGTGCAGGAATTGCGGCCGGGCGGGATACAGGTGATGTCGGCCGGTACGGGAATCACGCACAGCGAATTCAACGCCAGCGACACCGAGCCGGTGAAGTTCCTGCAAATATGGGTGCTGCCCGATGCCCGCGGGCACAGGCCCCGGTACGATCAACTGACGCTGGCCCCCGCCGTGCGCAATGAGCTGCGGCCGATCGTGGCGCCCGAGGGTTTCGGGAACGAGCATGTGGGATGGATTCACCAGCGGGCCTGGTTTCATACGCTCGACCTCGATGCGGGACGCGGGGCGGATTATCGCCTGCGGCTCTTCGGCGACGGCGTTTACCTGTTCGTGCTGGAGGGGTGCGTCGAAACGGCCGGAGAGACCCTGTCGCGGCGCGACGGGCTCGGGATCTGCGGCGCGGGGGAACTGCGCATTGATGCTGCGGCCGATGCCTCCGTGCTGCTGATCGAAGTGCCGATGTGATTCGTCCCGGCCGGTTCCGGCCGTATGCCGTTTCCCGGTGGGGAGGGTGTATTCGATCGGGAAGGCGGTTTTCCGTAGTGCCGGAGAGGCGGACGCATTGCACCGCTTTTGTTCCGGGACCGGCCTTCATGTCAGACGAATGGGCTTTTCGTCGGATCAGAACTCCGAGGTGAAGTGGAAGCGGATCTCCTTGAAATTCTCCTGTGCCAGGGCGAGCGCATAGCTCGTGTCGGCGAGGAAGACGTCGCGGCCGTGCTTGTCCACGGCCATGTTGGTGTGCTTGCGGCGTTTGAAGTCGGCCAGTTGCGCGGCGTTATCGCTCTCGATCCAGCAGGCTTTGTAGATCGAGATCGGCTCCCAGCGGCAGGAGGCGTTGTATTCGTGCTCGAGGCGGTACTGGATCACCTCGAACTGTAGCGCGCCCACCGTGCCGATGATCTTGCGGCCGTTGAGCGACGAGGTGAAGAGCTGCGCCACGCCTTCGTCCATGAGTTGGTCGATGCCCTTGGCCAGTTGCTTGAACTTCAGCGGGTCGGCGTTCTCGATGTAGCGGAACTGTTCGGGGGCGAACGACGGGATGCCCGTGAAGCGGAGCTTTTCGCCTTCGGTGAACGTGTCGCCGATCTTGAAGTTGCCCGTGTCGTGCAGGCCCACGATGTCGCCCGGGTAGGCGAAGTCGATCACCGACTTCTTTTCGGCCATGAAGGCCGTCGGCGAGGAGAATTTCATCTGCTTGCCGCTGCGGACGTGCAGGTAGTTCCGGTTGCGTTCGAACGTGCCCGAGCAGATTTTCAGGAAGGCGATGCGGTCGCGGTGGTTGGGGTCCATGTTGGCGTGTATCTTGAATACGAAGCCGGTCATTTTCGGCTCCCCGGGCTCCACCGTGCGCGTCTCGGTCGGGGCCGGACGCGGCGAGGGGGCGATGCGCACGAAGCATTCGAGCAGTTCGCGGACGCCGAAGTTGTTCACGGCCGATCCGAAGAATACGGGCGCCAGCTCGCCCCGGAGGTAGGCGTCGCGGTCGAATGCGTCGTAAACCCCTTCGACCAGCTCGACGTCCTGCCGCAACTGGTCGGCGAATTTCGCGCCGATGCGCTCGTCGAGTTCCGCCGATGCGAGGTCTTCGATCTCGACCGTCGAGGCGTCGGCCGTCAGTTTCTCGTCCGAGGTGAAGAGCGACAGCCGCCGTTCGTAGAGGTTATAGACTCCCTTGAACGTCGGGCCGTTCGAAATGGGGAAGGCCAGCGGACGCACGCGGATGTGCAGCTCCTTCTCCACCTCGTCCAGCAGGTCGAACGGCTCCTTCGAGGGGCGGTCCAGCTTGTTGATGAAGACGATCACGGGCGTCTGCCGCATCCGGCAGACCTCCATCAGCTTGCGCGTCTGCGCCTCGACGCCCTTCGCTCCGTCGATGACGATGATGACCGAATCGACGGCCGTGAGCGTGCGGTAGGTGTCCTCTGCGAAGTCCTCGTGGCCGGGGGTGTCGAGAATATTGATCTTGCATCCCGCGTATTCGAAGCCCATCACGGCCGTGGCCACCGAAATGCCTCGCTGGCGCTCGATCTCCATGAAGTCGGACGTGGCGCCCTTCTTGATCTTGTTGCTCTTGACGGCTCCGGCCACGTGGATCGCGCCGCCGAAGAGCAGCAGTTTCTCCGTGAGGGTGGTCTTGCCCGCGTCGGGGTGGGCGATGACGGCGAAGGTTCGCCGGCGTGTGATCTCTTCCTGTTGTGTCATAGTCGTATGGCGAATTGGCTCCGGGACCGATCCCGGATTGCGGGACGCTGTTTCGCGGCGGGCCGCCGCGCCTGCGGGGCCCTTTCGTCCGGCCCTTTCGGCAAGGACCCGCCGCATTGCGTCCGGGATGCGGGCGGGGGCGTTCCGGGCGGGGCTACTCCTTGGGGTAGTCCATGTTGTAGTGGCAGCCCACCGACTCCTTGATCTCGCGCCCCTGCTTGATTACGAGGTACGCCACGGCGATCATGTTCCGCAGCTCGCACAGCTCGCGGTTGGGCTTGGTCTTGCCGTAGAGCTCTTCGGTCTCTTCGAAGAGGATCGACAGCCGCCGCATGGCGCGTTTGAGCGAGAGGTTCGAGCGCACGATGCCCACGTAGTTGGACATGATCTGCTGCACCTCGCGTTTGGACTGGATGAGCATGAGCATCTCCTCGGTGTGCTGCGTGCCTTCGAAATCCCAGTCGGGAATGCCCTCCTGGAAATCGACCGTGCCGACGAGCGACGCCGTGCGGCGTGCGGCCTGGTCGGCATAGACGACCGCCTCGATGAGCGAGTTCGAAGCCAGCCGGTTCGCGCCGTGCAGCCCCGTGCAGGAGGTTTCGCCCAGCGCGTAGAGGCGGCGGATGGAGGTTTCGCCGTTGGTGTCCACCTTCACGCCGCCGCAGCAGTAGTGCGCCGCGGGGGTCACGGGAATCCAGTCCTTCGTGATGTCGATGCCGATCGAGCGGCACTTCTCGTAGATGTTGGGGAAGTGGCTGCGCACGGCCGCGGGATCCTTGTGCGTCACGTCGAGGTAAACGAAGTCCTCGCCCCGGCGGGTCATTTCGCGGTAGATGGCGCGGGCCACGACGTCGCGCGGCGCCAGCGAGCGCATCGGATGGTACTTGTCCATGAACTCCTCGCCCGACTGCAGGCGCAGGATGGCCCCGAAGCCGCGCATGGCCTCGGTGATGAGGAAGTTGGGCTTCTCGCCCGGGTTGTAGAGCGTCGTGGGGTGGAACTGGATGAACTCCATGTTCTCGGTGATGGCCTTGGCGCGGTGGCACATGGCGATTCCGTCGCCCGTGGCCACGACCGGATTGGAGGTCGAGGAGTAGATGTTGCCGCAGCCGCCCGTGGCCACGACGGTGAATTTCGAAAGCATGGTCTCGATCTCGTTGGTCCGCTCGTTGAGCACGTAGGCGCCGAAACACGTCAGCCCCCGCGTGTGGCGCGTGACGAACTCGCCCAGGTGGTGCTGCGTCAGCAGGTCGATGGCGAAGTGCCTCTCGAGCACCGTGATGTTCGGGTGGCGGCGCACCGACTCGACGAGGGCCCGTTCGATCTCGGCGCCCGTGAGGTCCTCGTGGTGGAGGATGCGGTGCTCCGAGTGGCCGCCCTCGCGGTTGAGCTCGAAGCGTCCGTCGGGGGTCGTGTCGAAGCGCGTGCCCCAGGCGATCAGGTCGCCGATCAGCTCGGGAGCGCGCCGCACGACCAGCTCCACGGCCTTCCCGTCGCATTTGCCCGCGCCGCATACGAGCGTGTCGGCGATGTGCTTCTCGAAGGTGTCGGGGGCGTAGGTGACCGAGCAGATGCCGCCTTGTGCGTAATTGGTGTTGCACTCCGCGATCTCGCCCTTGGTCACGACCGTGACATGGCCGTGGGCGGCGGCCTTCAGCGCGAACGAGAGGCCCGCCGCGCCGGAACCGATAACCAGAAAGTCGGTTTTCATTGTTTTCTGACCATTAAGCGCCGCAAAGTTACAAAAAATAGTAACTTTGCCGCACAAATTCCGGCAAATATGGAGCGACATATAGACATAAACAGTTTCGACTACGCGCTTCCGGACGAGCGGATCGCCCGGTTCCCGCTCGCCGAGCGCAGCGCCTCGAAGCTGCTCGTCTGGCGCCGCGGACGGATCGCCGAGACGCGTTTTTCCGACATCGGCGACGTGCTGCCCGCGGGCGAGCTGCTCGTGTTCAACAACACGAAGGTCATCCGTGCGCGGATCATCATGCACAAGCCTTCGGGGGCGCGCATCGAGGTGTTCTGCCTCGAACCGCACGCACCGGCCGACTACGAGCGGGCGTTCGCCGTGCGGGGCGCGTGCGAGTGGTCGTGCATCGTGGGCAACCGCAAGAAGTGGAAGGAGGGGTATGTCGCCGTCGGCTTCGACTGCGCGGGGCGGGCCGAGCACCTTCAGGCGCGGATAGTCGAGGATCGCGGGCGCGAATGCGTCGTGCGCTTCGAATGGACGGCCCCGATGACTTTCGGGCAGTTGCTCGAGCACCTGGGGCGGATTCCGATTCCGCCCTACCTGAACCGCGAGAGCGAGGAGATCGACAACACGCGCTACCAGACCGTCTATTCGAAAGTGGAGGGGTCGGTGGCGGCCCCTACGGCGGGGCTGCATTTCACGCCGGAGCTGATCGGGGCGATGGAAGCCCGCGGATTCGGTTTCGAGGAGGTGACGCTCCACGTCGGGGCGGGTACGTTCCTACCCGTGAAGGACGAGGACGCCGCGAAGCATCCGATGCACACCGAGCATTTCGAGGTGCAGCGCGCGACGGTGGCCCGCCTGCTGGAGCGGTGGGGGCATATCACCGCCGTCGGGACCACCTCGGTGCGCACGCTCGAATCGCTCGCGGCCCTGGCGTGGCGCATCCGCACGGGCGGAACGCCCGACGCGGAGCGGGTGATCGGGCAGTGGGAGCCGTACGACATTCCTTCCGGTTATACGGGGCGCGAGGCGCTGGAGGAGCTGCTCGCGTGGATGGATGCGCACGGCTGTGACCGGCTGAAGGCCGCTACGCGGATCATGATTACGCCGCTCGGTTACGAGTTCCGCATCGTAAGGAATATCGTCACGAATTTCCACCAGCCCAAATCGACCCTGCTGCTGCTCGTCTCGGCCTTCGTGGGCGAGGAGTGGCGGAACATCTACGACTATGCGCTGGACCACGGGTTCCGCTTCCTGAGCTACGGCGATTCGTCGGTGCTGCTGCGGGAGTAGCGGCCGGATGGCCTGCCGGACCGGAAAGACGAAAGGACGCCCCGCGGGGCGTCCTTTCGTTTTGCCGCGGCGGTTCAGAAGCGGTAGCCGATGCCGATGGAAAGGTTGCGGCTGCGGAATCCGTCGAATCGGAACTTCGTCAGGTCCCCGTCGGGGTCGGAGGGAAGGGTGTACTCTTCGGAAAGGGTGTTCAGACATCCCACGTCGCAGCCTGCGCGGAGTTGGATCCGCCGCCACTCCACGCCGAGGGCCAGCCGGATGCCGAAATCCGACCGGCGGAGCGCGCCGTGCGGCCCGAACAGGTCGTACCATGCCCCGCTGCTGCGGATCTTGCCGCCCAGCCCCACGGCATACCACGCTCCGGCAGCCGGGATGAGATCGAGCCGCCGCCCGAGGCGGATGCGGACGTTCAGCAGCAGAGGAACCTGCAGATACATGGGACGTATGGCGAGCCCCCGGTATGCGCCGCCGGCGCTCGTAAAACCGATGCCCGTTTCGACGTAGAGGGGCAGACTGCGGTGGAGCAGCACCTCGTCCGCCACTTCGATATGGTAACCCGTGCGTGTTTCCGTGGCGGCCCGAAGCGAGCCGAGCGTGACTTGCAGGTGGGCGAAGGTCGCGCCGCCGCGCACGGACAGCATGTTCTTCGCGCGTTCCTGCGCCGCGGCAGGCGCGATCAGCAGCACGGCGGCGACGAGCGGCAGCAGACGTCTCATTCGGTTTTTCCGTTGGCCGTCTCCGGCGTGTAACTTCTGAGCGCCAGTTGCTTGACCCATACGACGAAGCCGCCCGTGAGCACCAGATTCAGCACCAGCGTCAGCACCGAGACGACGAGCGCCGGGCCGCCCAGGTTGTACCCCAGGGCGATGAAGATGACCCCGGCCCCCACTTCGCCGCGGGTGAACATGCCCACCGAGAGGGCCAGCCGTTCGCTCAGTTTCCGGTCGCGGTAGAAGAACAGGGGAACGAGTTTGCCGAGGTTCGAAAGCAGCGATACGGCCACCACGTGCAGGGCTACGACGCCCCACGGCATCATCGGCTGCGACGCCGTGACGGAGGAGGCCGCGGCTGCGGCGTCGGCGGCTCCGGAGCCGGTCATCAGCGGCATGCTCATTCCCACGAGCAGCATGAAGAGGAACGAGATGCCCGTGGCGATGCGGCGTTCGGCGGGCGTGTCGATGTGCCGGTGGCGCATCAGCATCCCGACGACGAAGGCCGGGAGCAGCACCTCGATATGGATGCTGTTCTCGGGGCCGTACCAGTGTTTCGTGGCGAGGTAGATCGCCTGCGTCAGCGCGCAGACCGCGACCGAGAGCCCGAGGATGCGTTTCCAGTCCTGCCGCACGTCCCACGTGCCCTGCCGGCGCCAGCCGACGGCGAGCAGCACGACGACGATGGCCACGATGGCGAACATCTGCCACCGCAGGCCGATCATCAGGATCTGCAGGGGGATCATCAGCAGGATGGTGTCCAGGTCGTCGAAGATGGCGAGCACCTGGATTTTGCGGTAGATCCAGCTCTCCTTGAGCTTCAGCGCCGCCAGCATCGTGAAGAGGATGCCCGCCGAGGTCGGGGCGGCGAAGCGGCTCAGCAGCAGGTTCTCCTTCCAGGCCGCCGGGTCGCTCCAGAGATCGGAGGGAAGCAGCACGAAGACGTAGTAGAGCACGATGAGCAGCCAGGGCAGCGCCGCCGTGGCCATGGCGATGAAGTAGTCGGCCGTGTAGGAGCGCCAGCGCGTCTTGTCGATTTCGAACTCGCGGCCCACGTTGATCATGATGAATCCCAGGCAGACGTACAGCAGCGTGTCGGCCGCGGCCTTGAACGGGCCGTAACCCGCGCCGAGCGCGCCGGGAAGCAGTTGGGAGGCCACGAGTCCCGCCATGAGGAAGAGGGAGAAGGAGAGTACTTTGCGCATGGAAGCGAATCTTTGTTTGGACGGTCCTATTCCTTCGGGCGCATCCGGCCGCGGGGGCGCCGGTGCATTCGAAAGCATATGAACGCGTTCGGTTGTCGTGTGCGGACGCCGTTCCGCGGAACGGCGTCCGGGTTCACGGGACAAAGATACGATTTTGCGGCGGATTCCCAAACCGGCGGGGAAGCTGTCGCGGCCTTCGGCGGGGGATTCCGCGGCGTGAAAAAAATAACAGCCGGCGAATCCGCAATTCACAATTATTTTGTAACTTTGCGGTGCAAAACGGACAGAAAGTTTTAAGACCGTATAATTCAAATTATTACAACTATGCAGATTGTAGAGATTCACGCAAGGGAGATCCTCGATTCGAGAGGCAATCCGACCGTCGAGGTCGAAGTTCGTACCGTATCCGGCGCATTCGGCCGTGCCGCCGTTCCGAGCGGCGCATCGACGGGTGAGCACGAGGCCCTCGAGCTTCGTGACGGCGACAAGAGCCGTTATCTGGGCAAGGGTGTGCTGAACGCCGTGAAGAACGTCAACGAGGTGATCGCTCCGGCCATTATCGGCATGAACGTGGCCGATCAGGTGGGCATCGACAAGGCGATGATCGCCCTCGACGGCACGCCTACGAAGTCGAAGCTGGGCGCCAACGCCATTCTCGGCGTGTCGCTGGCCGTGGCCCGCGCCGCCGCCGACTACTTCGGCATGCCGCTCTATCGCTATATCGGCGGTTCGAACGCCAAGACGCTGCCCGTGCCGATGATGAACATCATCAACGGCGGTTCGCACTCGGACGCTCCGATCGCGTTCCAGGAGTTCATGATCCGTCCCGTGGGCGCTCCGTCGCTCAAGGAGGGCCTGCGCATGGGCGCCGAGGTGTTCCACAACCTGAAGAAGGTGCTCCACGAGCGCGGCCTCTCGACCGCCGTGGGCGACGAGGGCGGTTTCGCTCCCGCGCTGAACGGTACGGAGGATGCGCTGGATTCGATCATCAAGGCCATCGAGAAGGCCGGCTACGTTCCCGGAAAGGACGTGATGATCGGCATGGACTGCGCTTCGTCGGAATTCTATAAGGACGGCGTGTACGACTATACGATCTTCGAGGGCGAGAAGGGTGCCAAGCGCACTTCGAAGGAGCAGGTGGAGTACCTGAAGGGCCTCGTGAAGAAGTACCCGATCGACTCGATCGAGGACGGTATGTCGGAGAACGACTGGGAAGGCTGGCAGATGCTGACCGCCGAGATCGGCGGCAAGTGCCAGCTCGTCGGCGACGACCTGTTCGTCACCAACGTCGAGTTCCTGAAGAAGGGCATCGAGATGGGCTGCGCCAACTCGATCCTCATCAAGGTGAACCAGATCGGCTCGCTGACGGAGACGCTCGACGCGATCGAAATGGCGCACCGCGCCGGCTATACGTCGGTTACGTCGCACCGCTCGGGCGAGACCGAGGATTCGACGATCGCCGATATCGCCGTGGCTACGAACTCGGGTCAGATCAAGACCGGTTCGATGTCGCGTTCGGACCGTATGGCCAAATACAACCAGTTGCTCCGCATCGAGGAAGAGCTGGGCGACGAGGCCATCTACGGCTATAAGAAGGTTTACCGCAAGTAAAATTTCCGGCGGCTTCGGCCGCGGATATTCCGAGGGTCCGGCCTGTGAAGGCCGGGCCTTTTTTCGTATCCGGATTTTTGCATCCGGGTTCCGTGCGGGCGGGGGCGTGGTCAGGGATAGGCCGGAGAGTATGCGTCGGCCGGACGTATCCGGCAGAACCGGGGTCCGGGGATTCTGCCTCCCCGGGGGGGCCGGCTCCGGTTTCCGCCTGTTTTTGTTCGGGCTTTTTCCGGTGCGTCTTCCGGACGGACGGGCCGGAGATGCGGAAGAAGGGGGGGGGCTGCGATCCGGAACGATCGCAGCCCCCCCCCTCTTCGGTCTGTCCGTCCGGTTGGTTCCGCGGACGCTGCGGGCGCCTGACAGGCAGAAATATATTTCGAAAGTTTCGAATGCGGCCGGTTACGGATGCACTTCGGCCGCGTAGACTTTGATCTGCATGGACCGTAGCTGGTTCCGGATATTGGCCGGCAGGTTGCTGTCCGACACCACGACGTCTATTTTGTCCACCGGGGCGATGAAGGCGAAACTGCGCTTGTTGCACTTGCTCGAGTCGAACACCGCGATCACCCGTTTCGACATCGAGAGCATCATCTGGTTGATATTCGCCTCTTCGATATTCGGGGTGGACAGTCCGCATTCGATATTGAAGCTGTCCACGCCCAGAAACAGTTTGTCGCAATAGAAAACCTTGAGGTTCATTTCGGCGATGGGTCCCACCGTGGACTGCGACGCTCCGCGCAGATTGCCTCCCAGCAGAATGATATTGAACCGTTTGTAGCCCAGCAGCTCGGCCGCGATGTTGATTGAGTTGGTGATGATCGTGAGCCGCTGGAACTTGTGGAGGTTGCGCGCTATTTCGAGTGTCGTGGTGCCCGAGTCCAGCAGGATCGTGTCGTTTTCCTCGATCAGCGTGGCCGCGACGCGGCCGATCGCCTGTTTTTCGCGCGTGTTGAAAAACCGCTTGTTGTGGATCGGCGTGTCCTCCTTGCTCTCGGCCTCGGTGTTGGGGAGGCCGATCGCTCCGCCGCGGGTCCGAATCAGCAGGTTCCGTTCGTCGAGTGCGTTGAGGTCTTTGCGGATCGTAACTTCCGATACGCCGAATTCCCGGTGGAGTTCTTCGACCGAGATCGCCGACTGGCTTTTCAGTCGTTGCAGAATCATTGATCTTCTGCCTTTTGTCGTTTTTAGCGTGTTGTCCATCGTACTGCCCGGTGTAAGATTGGGTTAGAGGTCGTGTTACGGATGCAAAGATATGAAAAATTTCCGTCATAAACTGAAATGTGTGTTTCGAAACTTTGTGAAATTAAATTTCGGTCCGGATTGTTGAGGGCTATTTCATTGTTTTATAGTTTATTATGCACTATTTTCCTCTCTGCGTCGGTCGTGGTGTCTGAAAAAATATCGTATTCGAAACATTGCGAAATTTTCGGTTTGCGTATTTTTGCCTTCGTCGAATTAAAAGTCCTGATTATGCAAAGTAAAGGCCAATATACCTATGCCGAGATCATGCAGCAACCCCGTGTCTGGAAACAGCAGTACGACCGGATCGCGGCGCGGCGGCAGGAGATCGAAACATTCGTGCGCTCGCACATCGAGCGGGGCTACCGGGTGCTTTTCACCGGAGCGGGCACTTCGGCCTATATCGGCGATGCGCTGGTTCCGGCCGTCGCGGGTTCGCTCTTCGAGGGGGCGGCGGCGGTTCCCACGACCGACATCATTACCCATCCGGCCTCCTGGTTCACTCCGGGGCGCAACGTGCTGCTCGTGTCGTTCGCCCGTTCGGGCAACAGTCCCGAGAGCCTCGGCGCTATCAAGCTGGCCGACAGGCTGGGAGGAGAGCAGGTCGCGCATATCTTCATTACCTGCAACGCCGAAGGGCGGCTGGCCCGGATCGCTGCGGCGCACCGCGATTCGCTGCTGCTGCTCCTGCCCGCCGAGACGGACGACAGAAGTCTGGCCATGACCAGCAGTTTCTCGACCATGCTGCTTACGGCGTTGCTGGTTTCGCGCATCGACCGGATCGGCGGGGACGCCGCGGCGGTCGAATGCCTGGCGAACCAGACCGCCCGTGCGCTGGAGACTTACGACAGCCGGATCGCGGCGGTCGCACGGCGGAACTTCTCGCGGGCGGTCTTCCTCGGATCGGGCGCGCTGAAGGGTATCGCCGAGGAGTCGCATCTCAAGTTGCAGGAGCTGACCGACGGGGGCGTCATGTGCGGTTTCGATTCGTTTCTCGGATTCCGCCACGGTCCGAAGGCCGTCGTGAAGGAGGATTCGCTGCTGGTTTACCTCGTTTCGCGCGATCCCGCCGTGCGTCGTTACGAGGAGGACCTGATCCGGCAGATTGATGCGAACAACCGGACGGCCGCCGTGGTGGCCGTTTCGGCGGAGCCTTACGCCGTCGGGGGCGTCTCCTTCGATCTGAACGTGGTGCTCGGCGGCGGCGATACGGGTGTCTATGGCTGCATCCCCTATGTCTTTACGGCCCAACTGCTGGGTTATTACAAATCCCTCGACCGGGGGCTGAATCCCGATTCGCCCTCCGTGTCGGGCAATATCCACCGTGTCGTGGAGGGGGTCACGATCTATCCTTACGAACGATAATACAACCGACTTTCCGGAATCGCTATGAAAAAAACCGAACAACTGCTCGAATCCATCGGCCGGATCACCCGCGAGACGGGGATTCCCCGCACCATCTTCGCTGTGTGCCCCAATTCGGTGGCCGTGACGAAGGCCGCATTCCGCGCCGCACGCCGCAACAACGCCCCGATCTATTTCGCCGCGACCCTGAACCAGATCGACGTGGACGGAGGCTATACGGGGATGACGCCGGCCGACTTCGTACGCATGGCGCGTCTCGAGGCCGAGGCCATCCATTATACGGGTACAACCGTCATCGCCATCGACCACGGCGGTCCGTGGCTCAAGGACCGGCAGGCCGTCGAGCGCTGGTCGCCCGAGGAGGCCATGAACGGCGTGAAGAAGTCGTTCGAAGCCGCCGTGCTGGCCGGTTACGACCTGATCCACGTCGATCCCACGGTGGATATTTTCGTGCCGAAGGGGGAGATCATCAGCATCCATCTGGTGGTCGCCCGCACCGTCGAGCTGATCGCCCATGTCGAGCGGTTCCGCCGCGAACGCGGACTGCCGCCCGTCTCCTACGAGGTGGGAACCGAGGAGGTGCACGGCGGACTGGCCGACGAGAAGACCTTCGACACGTTCCTCGCGGAGCTGAAAACCGCTCTGAAGGAGGCCGGGCTGGAGGACGTATGGCCCTGCTTCGTCGTGGGCAAGGTGGGGACCGACCTGCATACCGCGACGTTCGATCCCGGAGTGGCGCGTGTGCTGACGGACAAGGTACGCCCCTACGGCAGTTTCATCAAGGGCCACTATACCGACGGGGTGAGCAATCCCGAGCAGTATCCCCTCTGCGGCATGGGCGCCGCCAATGTGGGCCCGGAGTTCACGATGAGCGAATACGACGCGCTGGCCGAGCTGGAGCTGCTCGAAAGCCGCGAGCTGGAGAAAGGCACGGTGGCGATGGCCTCGCGCATGACCGGGGTGCTGGAGCGGCTGGTCCGCGAGTCGGGGCGCTGGCGCAAATGGCTGCATGAGGAGGAGGCCGGACTGGAGTTCGATCAGCTCGGCGCGGAACGCCGGATGTGGCTCGTCAAGACGGGCTGCCGCTATATCTGGCAGCGGCCCGAGGCGCTGGCCGCCCGCTACATGCTCTGCGACAACCTGCGTCGTGCGGGATACGATCCCGAGGAGATGGTGCTGGGGCGTATCGAGCGCGACATGGACAAGTATTTCACGGCTTTCAACCTGGTCGATCTGAACGACCTGCTCTAACCGAGACGCGCTATGAAAACTTTCGATGTCATCGCGCTGGGCGAACTGAACGTGGACCTGATCCTGAACCGGATCGCCGGGTTTCCCGAGGTGGGCAAGGAGATTTTCGCCCGGGACATGATCTGTACGCTGGGCAGCTCGACGGCCATTTTCGCCGCCAACGTCTCGGCGCTGGGCGCCCGCACGGCGTTCGCGGGCATGATCGGCCGCGACGCCTTCGGGGAGCTGGTGCGCGGAAGTCTCGAGGCGCGCGGCGTGGATACGCGCTATGTGATCGAGGCGGCGGACCGTGCCACCGGCGTCACGGTCGTCATGAGTTACGGCGAGGACCGGGCCAACGTCACTTATCCGGGAGCCATGGAGGCCCTGCGCTTCGCCGACCTCGATCCGGAGATTTTCCTGTCGGCCCGGCATATTCACCTCTCGTCGCTTTTCATGCAGCCCGGGCTGCTGGCCGATATCGTGCCGATCCTGCGGGCGGCGCACGACGGCGGCGCGACCGTCTCGCTCGATACGCAGTGGGACCCCGCCGAGGAGTGGCGGATCGACTGCCGCGAGGTGCTGCCGCTCATCGACGTCTTCATGCCCAACGAGGCGGAACTGACGGCGCTCGCGCATGCGGCGTCGCTCGACGAGGCGATCGGGAGCGTGCGGCCGTGGCTGCGGCGCGCCATGATCGTCAAGCGCGGCAGCCGGGGCTCGGTGCTCGTCACGGCCGGCGGGGAATGCCGCGAGGTCGGGGCGCTGCTCAACCGCGAGGCGGTCGATACCATCGGTGCGGGCGACAGCTTCAATGCCGGGTTCATCCGGTGCTTCGTCCGCGGCGGTTCGCTCGGGGAGTGCCAGGATGCGGGCAACCTCACCGGAGCGATCTCTACGACGGCGGCCGGAGGCACGGGGGCGTTCGCCGACCGGGAGGCGGCCGTCCGTACGGCGTGCGAGCGGTTCGGAAAACAACTGAATCTGGATTGATTATGCACATACGGGAACGACTCAAGGCGTGTCAGGCCGCCGGAACGGCGGTCCTCGCCACCAATTTCTACAATTTCGAGACGCTGACGGCCGTCCTGAAGGCCGCCCGGGCGGTCGATGCTCCGGTCTTGCTGCAACTCACGCGCAGCTCGATCGACTACATGGGGCTCGAACAGGCCGTCCGCATGGGGCGTCAGGGACTGGCCGACTACGGTCTCGAGGGGTGGATACATCTCGACCACGGACCGAGCGTCGAGCTGGCGCAGCGTTGCCTGGAGGCCGGATTCGACTCGGTGATGATCGACGCCAGCGAGCGGCCTTTCGGAGAGAACGTGACCGTGACGCGCCGTGTCGTCGAGCTGGCGCGTCCCTACGGGGCCAATGTGGAGGCCGAGCTGGGTTACGTGGCCAAGCTGGGGCAGCGGCAGGGCGGCGGGTTCACGACTCCGGAGGAAGCCGCGCGCTTCGTGCGGGAGACGGGCGTCGATGCGCTGGCCGTGGCCATCGGTTCGGCGCACGGCTTCTACCGGGAAACGCCGCATCTGGATATGGAGCGGCTGAAGGCGATCCGTGCGGCCACCGACGCGGTGCTGGTGCTGCACGGCAGTTCGGGCATTCCGCATCCGATGGTCCGCGAGGCGATCGCGGCCGGCATTTCGAAGGTGAACCTGGCCACCGAGATCAAGGATACCTTCATGCGCTCGCTCAAGGGCGTCCTGACCGCCTCGGACGAGATCGACCTGCGCAAGGTCTTTCCGAAGGCCGTGGAGCCCGTGACGGCGCTGCTCGAAGAAAAATACCGGATGACGGGCACGGCCCGTCGCTGACCGGACCGAAGATACTGACCTGAAAACCATGATCCGATGAAACCTGTTTGTCTGATGACCATCGCCCTGCTCGGGATTCCGGCCGCCGGCTCCGTGTCGGCGCAGAGCCTCGAAGAACGGAAAGCCGCCGTGCAGGAACTCCGGCTGAAGGATTACGAACCGCGGTCCGTATTCCGCATTCCCCGGACCGATGTCCGGCGGGCCAAATTCCCCGTCGTGGACATGCATTCGCACGACTACGCCGCCGACGATGCCGGAGTGGCCGCATGGGTGCGTACGCTTGACTCGTGTAACATACGCTATTCGAGCGTCATGCACTGCGAGTGGATCGGTGCGCCCTTCGAGGAGTATATACGCAAATACCGGCCCTACGGCGACCGTTTCCTGTTCTGGTGCTGTTTCGACTACACGGGATTCGGCGAACCCGGATGGGCTGAACGGGCCGTCCGCGAGCTGGAGCGCTGTCATGCGCTGGGAGCCCGCGGCGTCGGCGAGATGGTGGACAAGGGGCTGGGCGACACCTATGCCCGTCCCGTGCCCGGACGGGGCATCCACCTCGACGATCCGCGCCTGCGCCCGCTTATCGAACGGTGCGGCGAGCTGGGAATGCCCGTTAGCATCCATATCGCCGAACCGATCTGGATGTACGAGCCGCTGGACCGGCATAATGACGGACTGATGAACGGTGCAGACTGGGCCGTGGACACCTCCGCGGAGGGCTGCCGCGGTTACGAGGAGCTGATGGCGACCTTCGAACGCGCGCTGGCCGCCTATCCCGGGACGACCTTCATCGCCTGCCACTACCTGAACATGAATCAGGATCTGGAGCGGCTCGGGAGGCTGCTCGACAGGTATCCGAACCTCTATGTGGACATTGCCGGCCGGGCGGGCGAGTCGGCCGCCACGCCGCGCGCCACGCGCCGTTTCCTCGTCCGGTATGCGGACCGCGTCCTCTTCGGCACGGACAACGGTACGGACCCCGGCATGTACCGCATGGTCTTCCGGATTCTGGAGACCGACGACGAACACTTCTACAACCCCGACTACGGGTATCACTGGGCTTACAGCGGCTTCCGTCTTCCCGACGACGTGCTGCGGAAAATCTACTACGGCAATGCCGCCCGGCTCCTTCACCTCGACTAACACCCGAACGAACATGAAAAAACTGCTGATCATCGCCCTTCTGCTCTCGGCGGCCGCGTGCTCGTCGCCGCAGCGCATCTCGAACGGCGGAATTGAAATGGAAGTGGACGGTCGCATGCATGTGCGCATCCGTTCGCTGCACGGGGGAACGGCCCCCTTCTGCGACGACTTCAGACCCTTCGACCGGCTGGTGTGCGACGAGGCCGAAATCGTCGATTTCAGGCTCGGACGCGTCGAACGCTGCGAGGGCGGCTATTGCCTGACCGGGCTTGCGGAGAGCGACGGCATCGCGGTCGAAAAACGGATGACGGTCACGGTCCCCGAAGGGGATTGCGACGGAATGCTGCTCGTAAGCACGCGCTATATCAACCGGGGCGGCGACCTGCACGTGCGCCGTCTGGTGGCGAACGAACTGCGCATCGGGGCCGACTCGCTGTTGTGGTCGTTCCAGCCCACCTCCACCTCGGCCCGGGCGGACTGGGTGCTTCCGGTGTGTCCAGGATTCCGGCAGGAGAACTACCTCGGCATGAACAACACGGATTACGGCGGCGGCATTCCGATGGTTTCGCTCTGGCGGCGCGACGGCGGCGTAAGCGTCGGACTGACCGAACCCTGTCTGCGTACGGTCTCCATGCCCGTCGTCTGGAGCCGCAGCAGCGACGCGGCGACGATGTCCCTCGTGCGCGGATTCGACGAGGAACTGCTCTTCGCCCGGGGCGACACGCTGGCGGCTTACGACAGCTTCGTGGCCGTGCAGCAGGGCGATTTCTTCGATCCGCTGCGCAGCTTTTCGACCTACATGCAGCGCCACCGCGGCATCCGCATGGCCGCTTCCGAACCCGGGGCCTTCGAGCCGGTCTGGTGCGCTTGGGGATACGAACGGCAGTTCACCGTCGGCGAGGTGATCGGAACGCTGCCCAAAGTGGCCGAACTGGGCTTCAGGTGGGTGGACGTGGACGACGGCTACCAGATCGCCGAGGGCGATTGGGAGACGAACTCCCGTTTCCCGGGAGGCGGCCGCGACATGCGCCGTATGACCGATGCCATTCACGCGCTGGGCATGAAGGCCAAGCTGTGGTGGGCGCCGATGGCGGCCGATCCCGGCACGCGCATCCTGCGCGAACACCCCGAGATGCTGTTGCAGACGGCCGAAGGGACGCCCGAATACATCACCTGGTGGGACAGTTACTACCTCTCGCCGGTCAATCCCGCCACGGAGCGCTACACGCTGGGATTGGTGGACCGTTTCATGCGCGAGTGGAATTTCGACGGTCTGAAACTCGACGGACAGCATCTGAACCTCTGCCTGCCGGATCACAACCCGGCGAGCGGGCTGGACGATCCGGAGCAGGCCGTGGAGCGCTTCCCCTCCTTCTTCCGCGCGATCTTCGACCGGGCGCGCGCCATCAAGCCCGATGCCGTGGTGCAGCTCTGCCCGTGCGGATGCGCGGTAAACTTCTTCAACATCCCCTATATGAATCAGGCCGTGGCCTCCGATCCCACGTCGAGCTGGCAGGTGCGGCTGAAGGGCAAGAGTTACAAGGCGATCAATCCCGGGCTGGCCTATTACGGCGATCACGTGGAGCTGACGGACGGAGGCGACGATTTTGCCTCGCAGATCGGGATCGGCGCCGTGATCGGTTCGAAATTCACCTGGCCCGAGAACAACCCGGCCGTCGAGGCGGATTACCGGCTCACGCCGGAGAAGGAGCGGCTGTATAAGAAATGGGTGAAGATCTACACCGACAGAATGCTCTCGCTCGGCGACTACCTGAATCTTTACGACATCGGTTTCGACCGGCCCGAAGGACACGTCATCCGCAAGGACGGGGCGCTCTACTACGCCTTCTATGCCGACCGCTGGGACGGCGGTCGCATCGAGCTGCGCGGTCTGGAGCGCGGCCGGACCTATGTGGTCACGGAGTATGCGGCCGACTATCCGCGCAGCTACGAGGTCAGCGGCGACGACCCTTTCATCGCTCCGTCGTTCGATCGCAGCTATCTGATCGAAGTCCGTGAAAAATAGCAAGCATAAACCAAACCATCAAAACCTAATTCGTATGAATCTTAAATCATTCCTCAGAACTCAACTGCCGGCTTTCCTCCTCTTGGCGGGGAGCGCCCATGCGCAGACCGCCGTTCAGGGTACGGTGCTCTCGGCAGAGGACAAATCGCCCCTCCCGGGTGCGACGGTCGTCGTCGAGGGCACGACGCGGGGGACATCGGCCGGTGCGGACGGTCGCTATGCGCTGGAAGCCGTCCCGGGCGAAGTGCTCGTCTTCTCGTTCGTGGGATTCGAGGACCGGAAGGTGACCTACAGCAACCAGACGACGATCGACGTGGAGCTCGAGCCGCAGTCGAACAGCCTCGACGAGGTGGTCGTGATGGGTTATTCGTCGCAGCGCAAGACGGAGCTTTCGAGCGCCGTGGTTTCGCTCGACGCGGAGCAGCTCACCGACGTCACCTCGCCCGACATCGGGAACATGCTCCAGGGCAAGGCCGCCGGCGTGCTGGTCTATAATACTTCGGGGCAGCCCGGTTCGCAGGCTACGATCCGTATCCGCGGCACGGGCTCCATCACCGCAGCCAGCGACCCGCTCTACGTGGTGGACGGCATCATCGGCGGTACGTTCAACCCCAACGACGTGGAGACGCTCACCGTGCTCAAGGATGCCGGAGCGACGGCCATCTACGGTTCGGAGGGTGCGGGCGGCGTCATCGTCGTCACGACCAAGTCGGCGAAGCAGGGGCAGAAGACGACGGTCAATTTCAAGTTCTCGGCCGGCGTGAAGTCGGTGTTGCAGGGCCGCCTGAAGATGATGGATTCGGAGGAGCTCTACTATACGCAGAAGAGCTACATGCCCGAGGTGCTTTTTCAGGCGCAGCGTCCCGAATCGCTGCTCGGACAGGATTTCGACTGGGTGGACGCCATCTTCCGCACGGGCGTCGTGCAGAATTACTACGCTTCGGTATCCGGCAGCTCGGGCAAGACCAATTACTATGTCAGCCTCGATCATTACAGCGAGGACGGAACGCTCATCAATACCGACTTCCACCGCACGACGGCCCGCATCAACCTTTCGACCGAACTGGCGCGTTCGCTGCGCATGACCACGCGCGTCGCCTACACCAATTCGCGCGATTACAGCTCCTCGTCGTATCAGACGCTCGAGTGGGCCTACTGCATGGTGCCGTGGGACAGCCCCTATTATGCCGACGGCTCGCTCATCGACCTGAACAAGGACACCGAACACGCCTGGCTGTCGCAGTACCGCTACAATCCGCTCTTCGCCGAGAAGTACAACTACGCCAAGTCGCATTCGGACGATCTGGTGGGCGACCTGCAACTGGTGTGGAATCCTACCGACTGGCTGACGGTCTCCTCGTCGAACCGGTTCAACCGCAGCGGTTCGAAGTACATCACCTGCATCGACCCCCGCACGGTGGGCGAGTCGGAGCACGGCAGCCTTGCGAACAGCCTGTCGGAGGGATGGGGCATCTCCTCGTCGAACCTCGTCAAGGCGGCGCACTCGTTCGGCGACCACAACCTCGGCGGACTGGTGGGCTACGAGTACGGAATCAACAAGGAGGAGTACCTCGACGTGACGGGACAGGACATGCCCGAAGGGATGGGTTCGATGAACTCGACGATTCCCTTCGAGAACGGCGGGTACGACCTCTGGGGCGAGGGCTGGTCGGTCTTCGCGCAGGTGCAGTACAGCTACCGGAACAAGTACACGCTCACGGCGTCGTTCCGCGCCGACGCCAGCTCGAAGTTCGCGCCCAGGAACCGGGTGGGTTACTTCCCGTCGGTGGCCGCTTCGTGGGTCGTCAGCCACGAGAACTGGCTCAGGGACGCCGCATGGCTCGATCTGCTCAAGCTGCGCGCCAGCTACGGCGAAACGGGTAACTCGTCGATCGGGTCGTACCTCTACCTCGACTCCTATTCGTTCGCCTCGAAATACCACAACAAGGTGACGGCCATTCCCGTCCGCAAGGCCAATCCCTATCTGGGCTGGGAGACGGCCAACATGACCGGCGTGGGTCTCGACGCTTCGTTCCTCGGCCGGATCGACCTCACTCTCGACTTCTACAACATCATCAACTCCGAGCTGCTGCTCAACGTGCCGCTGTCGCCTTCGACGGGCTTCTTCGACCAGACGGCCAATGCGGGCAAGGTCCGCAACCGCGGTTTCGAGATCGCGCTCAATACGACCAACGTGAAGACCCGCGACGTGACGTGGACCACGGGATTCAACATCGGATTCAACCGCAACCGCGTGCTGACTACGCCGACTCCCGAGGGATTCCTCCAGTCGAGCGGCGGCAACGGAACCGTCTCGCAGCAGGTGAAGGTGGGGCAGGACATTTACAGTTGGTACATGCCCAAATGGCTGGGCGTCGATCCGGGCAACGGCGATCCCGTATGGGAGAAGGTCGTCTATGACGAACACGGCCGGGTGACCGGACGCATTCCGACCAACGATTACAGCGAGGCGACCAATCAGGTCGTGGGCGTCGCCACGCCCAAGTTCAGCGGCGGCGTCTCGACCTCTCTGCGCGTCTTCAACTTCACGCTGAGCGGCGTGGCCAATTTCGTGTACGGCAACAAGATCTTCAACAACGACCGCCTGACGATGGACGCCGACGGCGCGTTCCTGACGCACAACAGCGTCTCGCTGGACAACGGACTGAAGTGGAAGCGCTGGGAGAAGCCCGGCGACGTGGCCACGCACCCCAAGGCCGTCGCGTTCGGCAACAAGAACTCGAACGCCGTGTCGTCGCGGTTCCTCGAGGACGGCAGCTTCTTCCGCATCAAGAACGTCACGCTGGCTTACGACCTGCCCGAAAAGTGGGTCAGGAAGATGCGGATGCAGGCCATGCGCATCTACGTTTCGGGCGACAACCTGGCCACCTTCACCCGCTTCTCGGGCATGGACCCCGAGGTCGATCTGCAAGGTACGGAGTACACGCTGGCCGGTATGTACAGCACGCCCTATCCCGTGGGCCGGACCTTCATGTTCGGCGTCGATCTGACCTTCTAATTCCAACCGTAAAACCGACAAGACATGAAAAAGATACTTTTGGGCGCAGTCGCCTCGCTGACCCTCTCGGCCTGCGACCTGGACTATTTCCCCAACGATTCGATGACCTCGGACCAGATGGCCGGGAACCCCTCTTCGACGGAGTATTCGACCGACGGCAACTACTCGATGTTCAAGGACGTGCTGGAGTACAAGGGTTCGGAGTATTCGGGCAGCACCTATGTCCGCTACTTCTTTCAGATGTCGGAGTTCCGCGGCGATAACGTCTGCCTGGCCAACAAGACCGAGGACCCGCTCTACAACGAGATCTGCTACAACGACCTGGAGACCGATCTGCCCACTTCCTACTTCTGGTGGTGCGCCTACCATATCATCTACGGCGCCAACGCCGTGATCGAGTCGCAGCCCGAAGGGGCGAGCGACGAGGGCGACCGGATGCTGGGCGAGAACTATTTCCTGCGTGCCATCTGTCACCTGCACCTCTCGATGCTCTACTCGCGGCCCTATACCTTCGGCCGCGACAACATGGGTGTCGTGCTGCGCACCTCGACCGACACGCCGGCCACCGAGCGCTCGACCGTGGGCGCCGTGTACGATCAGATCCGCGACGACCTCGTAAAGGCCGCCGGACTGCTCAAGGACAAGGCGCGCCGCGGCGATGCCGGATATGTCTCCTACGATGCGGCCATGGGCCTGCTTTCGCGGGTTTACCTCTACCGCGGCGAGGACGACAAGGTGATCGAGACCGTGAACGGCCTGCTCGGAGGCGCTTCGGCCGAAAGCAAGCTCGATCCCGACTATGCACGCTATTTCGAAAATGCGCTCTCTTCGCCCGAAACCCTCTGGGCCGTCGCGCACGAGGATTACGAGGACCGCGGACGCGAGTCGGTCGGTTCGATGTACTGGACGCCCGACCAGCGCGGTGTGGGCGGCTGGGCCGAAATGTACTACTCCGATCCGCTGATCGCCCTCTACGAACGCCATCCCGAAGACATCCGCTTCACGGCCTACTGCGAGCGGCTGAATCCCGACGAGACGGGACAGTTGCAGGTCCGCTGGGCGGTCGCCTCGGAGGGAACGGATTTCCGCGTCAATCAGCTCTACGACTGCTTCCGCGACGACAACGGCTATTATTACGAGGAAAACGGCTCCCGGCATTATTTGCAGGCCGAACAGGAGTACGGCCGCACGCAGTTCTACGTGACGGTCGGCGGCGAGAAGACGCGCGCCTACGTGGACGTGAAGACCGAGAGCTTCAACACCTGTCCTGCCTTCATGTGCAAGAAATTCGCCAGCCCGACCAACGCCGCCCATCCGCTGCTCTCGTCTCCCGTGATGCTGCGCTGGGGCGAGGTGATTCTCAACCGTGCCGAAGCCTATGCCAAGACAGGCAACGAGCAGGGGGCGCTGGATGACGTCAATGCGCTGCGCCGCCGCGCCGGACTGTCCGAGGAGGCCCTCTATACGCTGGACAATTACCGTGAGGCAGGGTATTCGTCGGTGCTCGACGTGGTGCTCGACGAGCGTCGTCTGGAGCTCTGCTTCGAGGGACAGCGCGCATTCGACGTTTTCCGCAACGGGCGGTCGCTGGACCGCCGTTTCGCAGGCGTCCAGCCCTGGGAGGTGGTCGATTGCGACGATCCGCGCATCCTCTACCGCATTCCCTACGACGAAATCTCGGTCAGCGGCATTCCGCAGAACGACTAACCCGATTCCCTGACGACTAAAACGTGAACCGATTATGAAAAGACAACTCTTTGCGCGAATGGCGCTGATGCTGGCGCTGCCGCTCTTCGCCGCCGGCTGCATCATCGACGATCCCGAACCGGGTCCCAACCTCTCGGGCGACTGGACGGAGCCCGAAGAGCCGGCGGGGCCCGAGACCTTCATCATCGTGGACGGCGACTTCTCGGACTGGGACGCGATTCCCGCCGACGAGCTGGTGACGGCCACGGTTCCCGACGACGCCTTCTATTCGGCCGGCCGCCGGCTGAAGGTCTATGCCGGAGCCACCTATATCAATATCTACCTCGAATATTCGGAAGTGGAGCAGCCCGTGCAGATCATGCACCTCTATCTGGATTCCGACATGGCCTTCGACGGCGAGGGCCGTCCGACGACGGGCATGGGCAATGCGGCGTGGAC